>OBXX01000010.1_pt1 | contig 192150 bp, 172 predicted proteins | sample 1495441 | NCBI WGS metagenome assembly OBXX01 (sample SAMEA2580168, study PRJEB22360) | human gut metagenome | biome: human gut; feature: human-associated habitat; material: faeces | place: Denmark | collected 2008/2010 | reverse complement strand
TTCAAGCTCTTTACTGCAATTGAGATTGTCATTGAGATTGCTTGCGGATTTTAGGTTAATTAAGATTTTACACAAACTTCAAAATCACAACCCTATAATTGTATATAGATTAGCTAGCGTAGCTATTGATATTTGTTTTTCTGATAAATTGAAGGCCCATGAACTAAGACCATATACCTCTAGCAAACTCTCATCTCTTTCATCTGCAAAAAATGAAAAACAGAGTTTGGTAATTGGGTCGTATAAATATTCCATATTAGTTGCCTCATGATAGTACTTATAGAAACCTTTTTCATTGAAGTTCTCCAAAACCATACATAGCGGAGAACGCATTTGAGGATTAATACGCTTTCTAGTATTATAACTTATCTGAATATCAGAGCTGAAATACCTTGATATTTCTGACGATATAATTTGGGCTTTTTTGATAAAAATATTATCATCTTCATTTTGCCTTAATTCCGCATCCGTAGTATTACTTTTACTCAATACTATTTGGTCACCCTGTCTTGTTGTTAACACAGCAGCTACATCATATAAACTTTCTCCCGAAACAGATGTCTTTGCCAATACCCTTGCAATCGTAATAGACGGAGTATAAAGTCTTGTAACAGGAAGAAGAATTTCTTTAGAAGTATCATCAAAACGTCTTTGAAAGTTTCTTTCCAGTACAAAATCCGACATTGGATATAATCCTTCTTCTATTAAATCAATCACTGTATGATTTTTTGAATCATTTAATGATTTTCTCCAAGATTGCAAGTTTATATTTATGTCTTTAAGTGCCATTGTAGTATTCACTACACCTGTTTCATCTTGAATACCACCCAATGTTTTTACACGTATAAATATATCTTGTCTTTTGTACACTGTAGAATCAAAAGTACCATCCTTTCCATTAAATCCGAACGATCCATTAAGTGAGTCACCTTTATATACAAGTGAAGCATTAATATTTTTCTCTAAGGATTTAGTTTTCTGTTCAACATTCGTATTTGAACCCGCATTACCCATATATTGCGCAAAAGCTCTTCCACCTGTATAATAACCAACAACAACAAAATCTCCATATGAATCAATGATAGATGATATAGGAGAGGTATATAAATTATTAATAAAAGACCTTCTTAAAAACTGCCTTGCAAAAACTTTATTAGAACCATTGGAACTTAACAAGGTAAATTTGCCATGAGCAAACAATATATTCATTTCCCCATAAGCCTGTTCCTTTGATTCGTTAATGAAAGTTCTAAATGTTTCGGTTGTCGTTTTCTTTTTCCCTATAGAAAAAAAACCTAGATTTAAAGAAAATCCACTTTTCACTGTTTTACTTATTGATGAAAAATGCGTATAATTATTAAAATCATAATAAGCAAACGATGACTGATCATTCCAGTTCGGATATTTTTCATCTATATATGATTCATCATATTCTTTTACAGATTCAATATCAAGTATGGAATGCGTAAAGTTATCAAAATCACTTGGTATATAATTCCCTTTAAGCAATTTATAACCATAACCTAGATATTTATCAGTTCCCCCAACCATCTCACCACTTCTTGTCAATTCTTCATCAAAAGAAGGTTTTCCTGTAATAACATCTGGAAGAGATGGATTACGTTCTTGAAGAATCACATCATCACATGAATAATCAGCTTCTAATGCAGTATTTTGCTGTGCGCATAAGTTCAAATCCTCTGAACAAGCCATAAACAATGGAATTGTTACAGATAAAATTATTATATATAATATCGATTTCATAATCTTTTCTTATTGCAGATTATTATTAGATAAACTTTTCATATATTCTTCTAAAGGAATTGTTACTATTTCGTCTGGTTTTGCCTTTGATGTAGTATTTATTATTCCATACCAAGAACCTTTAAATTTAACTTCTCTATCATTGGACTCATTTCCATTACGATAAGTCATAGTAATAGTATAGTCAGCCTTTACACTATATTTCTTTAAATAAGTCGTTACTTTAATTAAAGATGGCTCATCAACTTCTACCGGAATAGTCACTGATAATGTTTTAGGTATCTCATACGTTGTGGAAGTATAAGGAGCTCTAGGCAAAAAGATTGTTGAATCAGGCATTTCTCCACTACTAAAATTGCCAGGGGCAATAAATTGGCCGGCTATTATTGCAGGGCGTAAAAACATTTGTTCTTCATTTTCCATTGGAATTTTCAAAGTTCCTTTCTCTGTATAATAAGAAGTGTCTTTTACATCTTTTTTTGCATAAATTGTAATATTTGATGGTCCAGCAACTGCTCCAGTCTGACCATTTGAGTACACAACAACAGGGTCTAATTCCGTCACTACAGCTTCAGGTTCAAATACTATTTCTTTTACTTTAAATTTATCCTGAAACTCTAATAGAAACTCTTGCTGTGGTTGCTTATTATATTTTGCATACCCCACCTGCCCATTACTCTTTACTTCTATGGAATAATTAAATACACTCCAAGGATTATTGGGGTCTGCCGTTCCTAAATATGTCTGATTTTCAATATTAAAATATCCTTTATATGTTGATGGTATAAGGTCCCAACTTCCAGAACTTATATCTTCCGAATCCCAAACAAAAACAAGTTTATTGTTTGGAGCATTGTTATATTGACCACAAACCAATGGCTTATTATAAGACTTTGAATAAATCAAATATGGTATTCCACTACTAGGCGGCAAAATCTTTAAATAGAATTTTGAAGAACTATATGCTGAAAGTGTCAATTCTTTTCTCATTCCTTGAGTAGAAAGATAAGGTTGTCCAGCCACTCCACCTCCTCTGACTTTCAATGCAAAAGGCAACTCTCTAACAGCATACATATTTGATGAATAAAATTCATCGGTTTCAGGATAATAAGAAGAAAATTTTGTTTCCTGCTTTTGATATTCATCTGCATTAGAAAACAGACTTACAGAATCAGCAACAGGAATGGATCTTGATAAAACCGAACTTTCTGATGCTTCTGAGAAATCATCTAAAAGTCCTGAACCTTGTGTGCAAGAGGTAAGAGCTACGGTCATTCCCCCTACTAATAATCGGCTTACGCCCCATAAAGAATGAAAAAGTTTTTTCATAAAAATGTTTTTTAATTTGGTTCTTGAAATTAGAGTGAATATATAATATCAATATTGTAAAGATTTGAAGTAAGAAGTTAATCCTTATATATTAGTACAGTAACCATCCCAAGCGGTCATTATAAACCAATGAGAAATAACTTCATATATGTTTCTACATTAGTTCCGATTCAATGAATAAACCGAATCTGGTATAAACTATTATCTGCCTTTTTATAAGAATGGTGAAAATATTTACCCCTATCTGTTCTGCAACGCATTTATTCAATGCCATATAAGCTAAATAGAGCAATTAGTCACATACATTTAAAACAGAACATTCCCACAAAAAAGTGCTACATGCCAATGAATTCAAAACAGCAATAGGTTACAATAGTAACCTATTGCTAGTCTATGGATTTCACCAATAATACTTTATGAGAATAAATATGCAGACAAGACTTAAAATCATCCCCCCCCATTTGATATATTTATTATCTGAAAATAAATTAGTTATCATAGCTATTATTAAACACAGATAAAATAATCTTGAGCTAGAACTTATTTCACAACTTATCATTAAAACGATACATATTGCTACTATAAAGTATTGTATTCCTTGAAGAAATGTTTTCATTGTCCTTTAAATGACCAATCGTTATAACAACCTATAATAGGAACAGGTATTATCTCGCACGAAATAATGATTCCATTCGGATAATTATCCGCAAATTGATTGAAAGCAATACCGCATAACCCTGCTACTATTGTTGCTATTTTTGATATACTGGGATCTGGAATAGCAGCACTTAGAACAGCCGTTATCTCGGATCCTAATGCAATCTTTTTGCAATCAGAATTTGAAATATATAATTCAAACGAGGCCCAATTTAGAACTAACTTGGTCACTCCCCCTGAAGCTCTTTCACCAACGAAATTACTAGCATTATATATTTCTATTGATTTTTCTCCTATCTGATTTTTCACAATTCCTTGTGCTGATAAAAGAGCATTGCTTTCTTGCATTCGGTTTTTATAGTAGGTAAACACTCTTTCAGACAAACCGATAGATTCTCCATTTGCCACATCAAGAACAAAGAGGCCGTTTTTAATAGACACATGTTTATCTATGGCTTCATAAGCTTTCTTTCTAAGAAGTTGATCTTCCTCCGTTTCTTCACATGGGACTTTTGTCACATCATAATCAATAAGGTTTACCTTTTCAGTACTTTCTTGAGTAAAACCATCCTCATTTTGACATGAAGTCAATTGCCCTAGAACTGCAATTATTGAAGCAGCTATAAATCCTTTAATTATCAATACTTTTTTCATTTTCTAAAATTTTAATGAACATTTTGTTATATAGTACTAGTACGGATGCAAATATACAATATCAATTGTATATAAAACAATATTATTAGATATTTTTTGCCATTATATGTCGATAAACATAAATAATATCTATATTTGTACTATACAATCTAAATTATATTAATATGGAAAATGTTTATTACTCATTAAAAGACTTTGAACTTTCTTTAAAGAAGAACGCTATCGAGAGAGCTGACGACTTCCAGCAGTACATCAATCAATTAAATGAATTTGGTTGCAAAAGCTATTGGATAACTTCCCAGACAGGAGTCGGATCAACAATGACCATTGAAGACTTTGACCGACCTGTCACTGCATTTATCTCCAATGACTATCTGGGAATGTCACAACGAGAGGAAACTAAACAGGCTGGAATAGACGCTATTATCAAGTATGGAACAGGAGCTTGTGCCGCACAGGTTATAGGTGGCTATCTCGATATACATCAACAATTGGAACAAGAAATCGCATCTTTTGTAGGGCAGGAAGACGCAATACTGTTTTCTTCCGGTTTTGGAGCAAATGCAGGGATATTAAGAGCCTTATTAGGTCAAAATGACATTGCGTTAGTGGATCCTTATATCCATACAAGCGCAATGGCAGGATTAAAAGGGACAAATATAAAGCGGATAGGGCACAACGATTTGGAATATTTAGAGAAAACACTGAAAGAAACCAAAGACCAATATCAGACCAGGCTTGTAATAATAGACGGGGTATATTCACAAGATGGGGATTTGTCCTTGCTTCCCGAAATAATTTCTCTTTGCAAAACCCATGAAGCTATGTTGATGCTGGATGATGCACACGGAATAGGTGTAATGGGAGCCAACGGTAAGGGAACGGCAGAACATTTCAATTGTTTAGGGCAAGTGGATATCATCACCGGAACATTCAGCAAATCATTTGGTTGTGTGGGAGGATTTGCCGCTGCCTCAAAAAAGATAATACAATACCTGAAATTTTATGCGGACAGCAATGTCTTCTCGGCAGCCCCTACACCACAAGTAACCGCGTCCATTTTGAAAGCTTTGGAAATAATAAAGAAAGAACCGGCAATAAGAGCCAGACTTTGGGAAAATACCGATTATCTCAGAAGCCGGCTGACAACCGAAGGATTTGACATAGGAAAATCCGTGTCACCCATTTTCCCTATTATGATAAGAGATAATAAAAAAGTTTATGAAATAGCTAAAATGTTACAGAAAAAAGGTATCTTTACAATTGGAATTGTATATCCGGCAGTAAGAACCAAAGAGGCCAGATTAAGGGTCAGTGTTCTTGCCACGCATGAACATGAACAGTTGGATGCTTTAATCAACGCTCTTAATGATATAAATAAAGATATAAAAATAAAAAAGGAATAATGAAAGAAAGGAGAAAGCGAAGAAGTGCAAAGGACATAGAAGAAAGTATACTTGATGCGGCAAATCAATTAATTGAAAATGATGGATTTTCAAAATTGACAGTTACCGGTATCATACATCTGGCAGAAATCGAACCTGTCCAATTCTACCATAGATATGAGGATTTGAACAAGTTTATTGATGAGTATGTCAAAAAGTACGATTACTGGTTCAATGATATCATAAAGTCCCAGAAACAATCAAGCAATGATAAAGAATTGTACACGAACATTCTGACAGGATTGTTCCATTCTTTATCGGAGAACAAAGCAATGCAAGAGCTTCTGAAATGGGAACTGGCTAATAATAATGAAACCAGTCAGCGTACCGCCCGATTACGAGAATTACATACATTGCCTCTATGCCAAAAATATTCAAAACTGTTCTCAGATACGGATATTGACATTGTAACCATATCCGCACTGATAATAGGCGGAATATACTATCTCATTTTGCATGATGAACTTTCTACTTTCAGTGGTATAAATTTAAAAGTGGAATCAGACAGGCAAAGAGTTATTAAAGCCATAAATAAACTGTCAGATATTCTGTTCACTCCTATACCATCTTCTCTTACCAGAGAAACCATTGATATAATAATAAAAATGAAGGAAGATAATATACCAGTGGAAAAAATAGCATATTATACGGGAATACCACAAGACATTATCATTTCAATCTAAAGCACAAATTGGAATAACCAGCCGTATATACTGATTTGAAAATGAGTAAAAATTGCAGTAAAAAAAGCCGTGAACATCAATCTTCCCATCGTTGTTCACGGCTTTTTTATAATCAAGGTATATAGAAAAGCGCAAACTCAGCTTTCCTTCTTCTCTCTATGCTCGGAATCACTTTTCCCTTATAGCACCTAAAGGAAACATACTCCTCATAGATGTCACGCTCCCCTTTTTCCAGCTTCCGTATCAACCGGCTTTTGGGTATCCTGCCATGGCCCTTCAATCTGAAAATGCCAACGTTATAGCTCAAAACGCCCAAAAGCAATGCATCATTCTCAAACTCCCGGAACGCATCACAACACTTTCTAAGGTCACTCCTCAGCAGCGAATCAGCCTGTGCCTTGCTCAGGTTCTCGGTCAATGTCTCCCCCGGAAGCAAGCAATGCCCGTAACCGATGTAAGGCATCTGTTCCCGATGCCAGCCTTCCGCCCGTTTGATGAACTCCACGGCCTTATCAAACAGCGAATCCGGCACTTCCCCCTTTCCTTGGGCAAAAGCGGAGGAGGTCACAAACGCCATAAACACTCCGGCCGTCAGCTTGAGCCATTCCCTACTCATTGCCCGGGACGTTGTTTTCCGCATCATTCACATTGAAACCATAGGTCAGCTGCCGCATATTCCCCCAGTTATCCTCAAAATAGAGGTCGATGGTCTGCGAGTCATCCGCGCTTTGCGAAGTGTAATACAGCCGGAATCTCCGTTCATTCAGCAGATAGCGGTCATTGGGCTTCAGCACCGTGCCGTCCTCCATCTTCAGGCTACCCTTGCCGTCCGGCTGGAAGTACCTCAGCGTATAGACCGTTCCAGCAAAGTTGCCTTCCGATCTGATTTCCAGACGGATTTCCACTGTCTCACCGTTTGCTATCCCATCCGCTACCGGCATGGCTTCCACCGTGAACGGGTATTCCTGCCGGACATCCAGCCTGCCGTCACAAGAAACAAGACAAAAAAGGGCGGTAGCCAGGCAGCAGGCCGCCGTCATACAATCAAGGATTTTTCTCTTCATGGGTATATATCTGTTTTAGGGTTAGAAAATGTATTTGACTCCGATTCCATACTGGCAGTGGCAGCGAACCGAGGCGCCGCCCCACACAAACCGCTCACGCAGCCGAAGCAGCAGGACAACCCTGTCAGACAGGTAGCCTTCCGCTTCCAGTGTCGCCGCACCGCCGTAAATGAACGATTCACACCTGTGCAGGGCGGCACCGTCATCCAGCAGTCTCTTGCCTCCGTTTACCGTCTCATACCCCAGCAGGGCCGAGACACCGAGGTTCAGGAACAGCACCTTGCCCGGTGAGGAAAAGAACGTATGGTAATAGCCGCCCTCGCCCGTGTATTGCGCCGTCGGGATATGCGTGTTCCTGTATGGGATGTTGCGCCGGAGCGTCTCCCCGCCGAACACCCACTGGTTTCCTTTTTTCGTGTAGGTGGAAACGGCCAGCGAGAAGGCGTAACCGGCATCGTGCCGGTTCGCTCCGCAGTAAAAGCCGTCCGCCATTTCCGCCGTGAGACGGACACCCTTCATTCCCGGCAGACAGCGTTGCGCATGGGCCTGCCCCGTCATAAGGGCAAGCAGCGCAAGGGTGACATACACATACCTTTTCATCGCACTTTCAGTTCATTGATGGTCTCGGCACGCACCAGGTCCTCATTCTCTATCTCAAAGACCTGGTGGCGTCCCCCTTGTTTCTCATACATCTCCACCACCAGTTTCTTGTCATCAGGAAGGGTGAACTTGGGCAGGGCAAACACCGTTCTCCCGCTCTTTTTCCCGTCCACACGGGTCAGGTAATTGAAGGCACGCAGCGGACAGATGACCTGTTCCTGCATGGCGGTACGTTTCACTATCTTCTTGTCCACGATCTTGAAGATCACGAAGTCCACATCGAAAGGCACGTGGGTGGAATTTCTTACCTCGGTATGGAAATAGAGCAGGTCACCGTGCGCATAGAGCCCTTTGAGCAGGTACTGCACGCCGAAGCGTTTACAGCCGATGTGCTTCACTCTCCGCTTGTCCTGTCCGTGCACGGACTTCATGACCAGACGCACCAGCCTGGGCGACTCGTTGCCCAGTTCCTGCAAATAAATCTCCATCGCGTTGTTGGGACGGTTCACCGCCTCCCCGTCGTGGATGAAGTCGCACATCTCCACATTCAGTAGCAGCGGCTCGTCGGCATACTTGACATTGAACGTGTAAAAATTCCCGTCCTCGGTAATCACGCTCATGTTCGTCTCGTTACGGAAATGCTTCCTCGTGGCCTTCACCCGGATCACGTTCTCCGCACCGTCAGCCTTGCCGGCTATCAGGTTGGGGGAACCGAGGTCCACGTACTTGACGGATGAGGGGAAAATCACATGCACCGTCTTGTCGTAGGTGATTTCCAGACCATGCGGAGGTATCATCCGGCTGAAACCTATCTTGCGGCTCAGCCCTTCAAAATAATCTCCGCTACTCTGCTGCGCATGGGCAGCTAAAAAGCCCGTCAGAAGGGCAAACATCATCAGAATCTTCTTCATGTCCGATTGTTGTTGGTTGGTTGTTGAATAATTGTGTTTTCTCTTTTTCTACTCCGGGGTATGGAGCAGCAGCCTGTGCCCGGCCTTCAGCGTGATTTTCACCGTCCGCATCCTCTTGGTGACGTACTGTGACACGCCCTGTATCACGCCTTTCCCCACGTCCGAGGCTATCTGTGCGCCGGCATCCGTCGAGATGTTGATGCTGCTCCCCATCGAGGTCCCCATGTTGGCGGCTATCTCACGCACGGCATCGTATTCCAGCGAGTTCGGGACAAGTATTCCCTGCCCACCGTCGGCGTCATACACTTCCAGTTCCACCGGAATGACCGCCCCTTTGTATTCCACCGTCTCGACGAGCACGTCCAGCCGTTCCCCCTGGATACGCGTGCTTCCGGTCAGCAGAGTACCTTTGGGTATGAGGCGGTCGTCCACCGCCATCGGTTCCAGCAGTCGGAGGCGCAAGGCCTGCCCGTCCGATACGGTCTGCGTCCCGTGCACGCAGGCAGCGATGGTATTCCTGTCCGAGGAGAGCGTCTTGCCGACGGGGGTATGGAATCCCGTATTCCGCTCTCCGGCAATCCCCTCTTCGTCATTCACCGACCGGGACAGGGAGGACACCACCTGCTGCCGCACCTGCTTCACCGGTCGGGCGGCGGTCCGTTCTTTCCGGCCGGCTGCCGGAGCGGCGGTCGTCTGCTTCCCGTTGTAACGGGCCGCCAGCTCGTATGACTTCTCCATCAGTGCCATCTTCTCTTCCAGTGACTGCCCACCACCGTCAGGGTGCTCCCCGGACTGCCTCTTTTCCAGGCTCTCGATGCGCCGCAGCAGCTCCTTGTCCTGCGGATGGTCGCGCGGCTCATGGATGGTATGGAGCGAGCGGTTCATGTTGCGGTAGGCCTCTGTGGACGAACGCACCGGACTGCGGGGTGTCATGGCTTCCGGTTCCGAGGGAAGCTCCACGTTCACTCCACCCTGCGCAACACGCAGGGTGTCGTTCCGCTTCCTGTTGAACAGTTCCGACATTTCCTGAAAAGTGTCCTTGCGCTTTCTCTCCTTTTTTGCCAGGGCATCCCGTTCGTAGGCGCTGACTTTGTTGCCCTCCATGCGGGTCTCCTCGGGCGAGGGGATTTCCGTATTGAAGCCCAGGCCTTTTCCGGCTTCCTCCCTTTCCTTCTGTGTCGGGGCGTATATCAGCAGAATGGCTCCCGCGAACATCAGGAAAAAAAGCGGGTAAATGACAAACTTCGCACGCAGGCGTTTCTCTTCGGGTGTCAGCGGCTCGTCACCCGACAGTCCCAGCAGTTTCTTTATCTTCTGTATATCCGTTTTCATCGTAGCAGTTGTTTGGATGGATGGGTATTGTTTTCCGGCCGCAAGTCAAGCAGCCGGATATGTTCTATTCTCATCGTCCCGTCGCTCTTTCCCGGACCGGAGAGCGCGGAGACAATCGTGTACAGGCAGGCGGCCAGGAACAGAAGGGAAGCGGTGATTGTCACCAGGCTCCGTTGCCTTCTTGTCAGGTGGCGGCAGAACAGCCGTATCCGGCCGTCCGCCCGTCTCAGGCAGGCATATCCTCTTTTCATCGTTCCGCACTCCTTATGTCCTTGTTCTCCAGGATGGTGAACTGCTCGATGATGAACCCGTTCGGATTGTCGTCCGAACGCCCCGTGTTCTGGAGCGAGCAGGAGGTGACAAGGCTGCGCTCGGTCACGTTGCTCTCCCTGATGATCATCTGGCGGGCATACGTCGTTGCCTTGTAAGGATAAACGGCGAAATCGCACACCACGCTGTCCACATGCACCACCTGGTTGATGTTGCCCGAAATCAGCCGGTTGTAATAACCCTTCTCGGCAAAGTCCACATAATAGTGGTAGGCGCTCTTGTCCGCCAGTTGCAGGGCGCGGTTGATGTTGTGCCCGATGGCGTCCTTTTGGGGCGAGAGCGAGAAGAACAGCTCGTGAAAGCGCCTCACGTGCTCCCTCGCCTCGGCGGGACGGTTCTGTGAGAGGTCCTGCGAGAGGGCCATCATCAGCGACTTGCCGCCGTCCAGCACGTAGATTTTCTCACGCTGCCTTTCGGCGAAGCGGTATGAGCTCCACAGCGCATAGCCGGTGACGAGCGCACAGCAGCCAGTGAAGACCGCCAGCATCAGCCGGATGCGGCGGAAACTGCTTTCAATGTTGGTCAATGACTTGAATTCCATGTATGAATCGTTTCTTTGGATTGATTGATTTTTTCTTTCTCCCGGCGGGATACGTATGGCATCAAAGGCGACATACGTTAGTAACGGCTCGTTACATACGTTAGTCTTGCATGGTTACTAACGTTAGTCGTATCAGACTGCATACGTTAGTAGCCGTATGCGGCGTACGCATCCCGTAAACCGGTCTTTGTTATTTTCCTCTCAGCCGTCCTCCGATGTTTCCCAGTACGGAACCGCCCACTCCGGCAGCAAAACTGCCCGCTTTCATGGCTGTCCGGTTCAGGTTGCGGCTGAAGTTTCCGGCACCGCCCGCCTGCACGATCCAACCCGCCACCGTCGGGACGGTGAAGTACCCGATAATCCCTATGAGCATAAAGATTATGTACACGCTGTTGGAGTTGTCTATCGAGTAGTCGGGATTGTTCTGCAACTCCTGGATGTCGTTCCGGAGCATCAGTACCTGGAGCTTGGCGAGCAGAGTGCTGAACAGGTCGCTCACCGGAAGCCACAGATAGACGGAGATATAGCGCGTGAACCACTGTCCGAGCGTGGACTGGAAACCGTCCCACACGCTGAAGGCGAACGCCACAGGGCCCAGTATGGAGAGCACGACCAGAAAAAAGGTCCGTACGGTGTCTATCAGCAGCGATGCCGCCGCGAATATCAGCTCCAGCAGGCTGCGAAACGCATCACGGATTTTTTTCTCCAGATTGTACATCCCTACCTCGACGTACATGCCTAGCCGCGAGGCGGTATCCACGACTGACCAGCCCAGCTCGTCCAGCTGCCGGTCGAACTCCTCGTCGCTCACTAGATGGGCGGTCTCGGGATTGCGCAGCATGGCTTCCCGTTCCAGCTCCTCCTTCTGGGCACGGTACTGTTCCATGTCCAGCGTCTGCCCCTCAAGCATCTTGTGCGTGCCCTGCACGATGGGGCTGAGCACACTGTTCAGCGTGCCGAGCACCAGTGTGGGAAAGAGCAGGATGCAGATACCAATGGCGAAGGGACGGAGCAGCGGATACACGTCTACCGGCTCGGCGCGCGCCATCGACTGCCACACGCGAACGGCGACATAGAAGAGCGCCCCCAGCCCGGCAAGCCCCTTGCCCACGTCCATCATGTCCTTGCAGAGGGGCATCATTTCTCCATACAGGGTTTCCAGTATGGTATGCAGGTTGGCGAAATCTATCGACAAAAGTACCATAGGCTACCAGTATTTGGAGGTTTCATCCCCGTAGAGCCGCATCACGCGGTCCAGGTCGTTCTTCTTCCTGGCCCTGAGATAGCTCACGGCGATGTTCTTGTTCGTATAGTAGCTCACCAGGTTGCGGTAGCGGCGCATCTCGTAGTAGCAGCGGTCCACCACATCCATACGGTCCTTGTCCGTCATGGAGAGCGTGCTCACGTTGATGACCTGCCTGAGGTCCTGCAACACGCCGTTGCTCTCCTCCAGCAGCCGGGCGTAACCGAAGGCGATGGCGTCCAGCTCGCGGGGCGAGAAGTTCCCGTCGTTCATCATCTTCCCGAAGTTGGTCACGTAGATGTCCGACACGTCGCCCACCATCAGGATGATGTCGCGCACCTTGCGGGCGTCCTGTATCAGGTTGTTCACCGCCTTGAGCTGGTCGTAATACCTCTTCGCCTGCTCGTAGATTTTCACCGTCTCGGCGAAGCTCTCGGCCGTATTCACGGCGGTCTTGGAGGTGTGGGCGATGTTGTCCGACATGTTGATGATACTTTGGGCAAGGTTGCCGGGGTCGGTCACCACCCATTGCGCGTCCGCAGCGGTACCGCACAAGGCGAGCACGGTTCCTATCAGGAGTGACTTCGCTCTCATGGGCGTTCCTCCTTGCGTACATAGTCCCCGTTGGGGGAGAAAGTCAGTACGTCCGTCGCCTCGTTGTAGGACACATCGATGCGATAGCCCGTGTTGATAAACAGGTTGCCGTTCTCTTCCACCAGCAGGTAGGTCTTCGGTTTCAGTGCACGCATCCTGCCGCTACGGGCGAACACCGTCACCTTGTAGGCTTCTCCTTCCTTATATACCAGCACGTCCGGTTTGCCTTCCACGCTGGTCCACGAGCCGCAGAGCTTGTCACGGTCAATACCGCTCTCCGAGCAGCTCTGCAATATCAGGGCGGCCATGCTTATCAGGCACACCGCCAGTTTCACAAAAGGTCTGTTTCTCATAATCATTCTTGTTTGAAGGTTGATGTTTGTCTCTGTTCTTCCCGTTTCTTCTCCGCCATTCGTCTGACGGCAGCCTCCAGGTCTCCTCCGGATTCTTCCGCTAGCCGCTGCACTTCCAGTTTCTCGGACTCTTCCGTCGAGAACGTGAAATACTCTTCCTCGCTCACTTCCGTGGCATATACCGCCGAATGGGTGCCACCCAGTCCTATCCACACCTCCCGGTAGGAACGTCCGGGATGGTTCGCCTGGTTGATGGAGAGAATCTGCCCCTTCTCCTTGTCGGTCAGGCCGAGCAGCCGCTGGATGTGCTCGAACTTGTTCATGTATTTCCGCTGGTCCAGCAGTATCTTGCAGTCGGAGTTGTTGATGATGGCCTCCTTCACGATCGGGGACGAGATGATGTCGTCCACCTCCTGCGTCACCACCACCGCCTCGCCGAAATATTTCCGGACAGTCTTGAAAAGGTACTTGATATACTCGCTCATGTTGGCGGACATCAGCGCTTTCCAGCACTCCTCTATCAGTATCATCTTGCGGACGCCTTTCAGCCTGCGCATCTTGGCGATGAAGGTTTCCATGATAATCAGCGTCACCACCGGAAGCAGCACCTTGTTACTGCCGATGTTGTCCAGCTCGAACACGATGAACCGCTTGTTTGTCAGGTCCAGCTCCTTGTCGGAGTTCAGCAGGAAGTCGTAGTCGCCTCCCCGGTAGAAAGGCTCCAGCACGTTCAGGAAGCCGTCAATGTCGAAATCCTTCTCACGCACCCTCTTCTCCTCAATCATCCGGCGGTAGTCAACCGACACGAACTCGTAGAATCCGTTGAAGTCCGGCCTGACGTTCCGGTCCCCCGATATTTTCCGGATATAGGCGTTCACCGCACCCGACAGCGCCACCTCCTCCGCACGTGTGGGAGCCTCGTCCTCCCGTTTCCACAAGGTCAGTATCAGGGTCTTGATGCTCTCGCGCTTCTCCACGTCGAACTGTCCGGAGTCGGTGTAGAACGGGTTGAAGGATATCGGGTTGTCCTCCTCGTACGTGATGTATATCCCATCCTCTCCCCGGGTGCGGTCATGGATCATACGGCACAGCCCCTGGTAGCTGTTTCCCGTGTCCACCAGCAGGATATGCGTGCCCTGCTCGTAATAGTTGCGCACCAGATGGTTGGTAAAAAAGGACTTGCCGCTGCCGCTTGGTCCCAGGATAAATTTGTTGCGGTTGGTGATGATGCCGCGCTTCATCGGAAGGTCGGAAATGTCCACATGCACCGGGATGCCGTTCTGCCGGTCCGCCATGCGGATACCGAACGGGCTGGGCGAGTTCCGGTAATTGGTCTCCCCGGCAAAGAGGCAGACCGCCTGCTCCAGAAAGGTGTAGAACGACTCTTCGGCAGGAAAGTCGCCCGCATTGCCGGGAATGCCCGCCCAGTAGAGCACCGGGGTATCGACGGTGTTGTACCTCGGCGTGCATTCCATCATGGCGAGCTGGCTGCCCGTATCGTTCCTGATACGGCGGAACTCGTCCGCATCCTCGGCCCAGGCGATGACGTTGCAGTGGCACCTGACGGGCAGCAGCCCTTTGGCGTGCGCCTCATCCAGGTACATTTCCGTCCACTCCTGGTTCACCGCGTTGCTCCGGCTGTATTTCGACAGCGAGAGCATGTTGCGCGAGTTCTTCTCCATCATTTGCAGTATCTCCTGCGCGCTGTCGATGAACACATATTGCGAATAGATATGGTTGCACGACAGCAGCAGCCCCACGGGGGCGGCAAAGGACAGCCGGCAGTCGCTCTTGTCGGTGGACATACGCTCGTAGCGCATGTCGGTGGAAAGCTTGCCCGGCAGGTCCTCCGTGTCCGAAAGTGTGTGCAGGCAGAGCCGCTTGTCACCGATACGCATCCGCCCGGGTTTGAGGCAGATGTCCTGCAGCACAGCGGTCCCGTCCTCCAGCGAGAGGGAGAAATACTTCTCCACCAGTCCGGGATGTTCTTTCGTCCCGGTCACCTCGTCCGTATCCAGGCGGCGCAGCCTTACGTGCCCGGAATCGTTCATGATGCGCTCGAACTGTTCCACCGCCTCAAGGAAACGCTCCGCCGTCTCCTTGTCGGTTATCTCCCTGGGCAGCAGGAAGCCGCGGCAGAGGGTGCTGAAGTCACTCTGCCGACGGTTGCGCTCACGGGTGGTCTTCGTCAGGTACAGGTAGCATCTGTGGTTCAGGAAGGGTCTTTCGTTGAAGTGCCGCTCGTAGCTGCGTGCAAGGAAGCTCTGTTCCTCCCCGCCGGTTTTCGGGCGGTAGGTCTCCTTGACGAACCAGTCCTGCTTGCACACCACGCTGTGTTCGGGCAGTACCTTGATGGCTTTTATCCAAGAGGCGTGCATGGCCTCGTACTCGTCCGCCGTCACCGTGTACAGTTCGGGCAGCTCCACCTCGAAAGCCACGGTCAGGTCGGCATCCTTGCTCACGATGCAGCCGTTCTCCACCGACAGCAGGGGGAACTTGCGTTCCAGCGTTTCCGCTTTCAATACATTTCTCATGGTTGTTTCTTCTTTCTTTTCGTGAATAATCTGAAAACTCTTTTGCGGTGAATCAGGTAGCGCGGGTGCCGTTTCCCGGCCAGCAGCTTCATCAGCCCGTGTTCACCGTAACGGGCGTTCAGCCGGAACGTCACCCATACCAGCAGACCGCCGGATACGATTCCGAAAGGAATGCATATCCACTGGTCCACGCCTGCCAGATAGAGGATGACCACCGCAAGGAGCACCACCGTCAGCCCGCCCGCGAAGACGAATAGGTATTGCGACTTGAGCCCCTTGAACTCGACGGAATTGCCCGCGCCTTTGTTTACCGGATACTCCATGCCTTTAGAGGAAGAAGGAACGCAGGATGGTGGCGGCCACGATCAGGAAGATACACGCGAAGAACCAGCTGGCGGCGGTCTTCGAGGTGTCGGGGTCACCGCTGGAGAACTTGCCGTAGGTCTTGATGCCGCCCACCAGTCCCAGCACGGCGCCGATGGCGTAGCACAACTTGGTGGCGGGGTCGAAATACGAGGTCATGAGGCTGGTCGCCTCGTTGATACCGGCAAGGCCCTGGCCCTGCGCGAAAGCGTGGGCGGCAATCACCGCGCACACCATGGAAAAAAGGATTCTTCTCTTCATTGTCGAATCGTTTGGGTAAGACATAAATTTGAATTCGACGGCGAAGATAAATGGGGATAACGCGCTATGGTTCAGTGGCGTCATTAGATGGCACTAGATGTCATCAGATGTCATATTGACAGATAATCAAGTTTAAATAGAGTCTGGCACAGTTTTGGCAATATAAAGGCATAATTAATAAAATATTTATTATGCTATTAATGACATATGACTTAGTTCAAAATGGTGATAACCAATTGAACACTGAAATTAAAGAAGCTTTAATCAACAGAGGATGGAGCGATTGTGCACGTTATTGGGTGAAACCATTCAATCGTATTATGGAAGATTCGACGCCAAGTACAACTTTATGGAAACAAGGTGATGATCAAGAAGAAGGATGTAGTGATTTTGAAATCGTATGTACTAGATATAATATCCAACATCTTAAAGAGAAAAGGCGAGCTATAGGCAAAGTTGTATGTGTCAACTATGAAGATGACTGTTGTGTAAAATTAGAATAATGATTATATAGAAATGTTCAAAATAAAACTACGAAATATCAAAGGGATTAAAAAAATGGATTTTCCTTTCCCTGAACGAAAAGGGGTGTATGTTCTCACAGGCGCTAATGGCAGTGGTAAAACTTCATTGCTTATAGCATTGTGTAGACTTGGGGATAAAATGGCATTCACTCATTTTAAAGTTAACACCAATAAAACAGGAAATATTCAGATAGACACTTACAAAGATTCTTCCATAACTTATTGTATAGATACGGAAGAAGTAAAATATCAAAGAAAAGGTATAAGATGGGTTCCAAACCCGCGTACAAGCAGTAACTTAATAGCAAGATTTCCTTTTACAAATACATTATTTGTATCTACAACAGGTGGACGTTTTTTTTCTCAAGAACTTTTTAATATAAATCGAGCTACATTCAATACGGTTGCTCCTGATATGATTGAGTCAATGAATTACATATTAGGAACAACAAAATTTAATAATTTAAAATTTATAACAGTAAAAAACAAAAGAGGAAGACAACGGCAATTACATCGCAGTAATAAACTATATGTTATAAAGGACGCTAACAATAATCTTTACTCGGAACAAAACTTCAGTTTAGGAGAAAGATTGCTTCTTAACATCCTTGATTTATTACAAAATATAGCTCCTAAAACACTACTGCTCATTGATGAAGTGGAACTATCATTGCATCCTATCGCACAAATTAAATTCTATGACTTCTTAAAACGTCAAGCTAATTCCAAGAATTTAGCTATTGTAATTTCTACACATTCCAGTTCTCTGATTAAACATGCAGACAATAGGTTGTTTTTGGAAAAAGATGATAACGGAGTGGTTTCTGTTTTAGAAAATTGCTATCCTTCTTATGTTCTGCGGAGTGTGTCGGCTATTGAAGACCGGTGTCCTGATTTTATATTTTTTGTAGAAGATGAAATGGCATTTGAATACCTACAATTAGTAGTACAGAAATTCCTCAATGACACATATCGTATATTGGATTACAAAATAATTCCGGCAGGAACTTATGACCAAGTTATCAGAATAACACAGTCATTTCCTGCATTAAGTATTGATAAAAGAAAAGTTCAAGCTTTTTTAGACAAAGATGCAGAAGAGGCTTTTAATGAATTGAAAGCAAAAGGAAATGATAGATCAGAAGCTGAAAATAAAAAATTTGATTTATTTCGAAATAATAACGAAAACATTACTTACCTAAGTATAACCCCAGAACTAGGCGTTTGGAAATGGATAGAAGGAAATTCTTCAAAGTTTAAAATCTTTTTTGACCAAGTTTTTGGTACACAAAGTTTTGACATGATTGAGATTGTATCTCAAACCTCCTCTGAAGAGCTTAGAAACAAAAACGGGAATTTACGTCATTGGGCAAAAGGTTGTTTCAAAAATTTCGCAGAAAAAATCAATCTTGCAAACCCAACAATTAAAAAAGAAGATGTGCTGAAATGTATGATCAAATGCTATGTGGAATATAATTATGATTTAAATTCATTAAAAGGAATACTTTTTCCGATTTTAAATAGATAGCTTTTAACTCCATCGTTCTTTTAATGATTCAATCCTAATACAAGAATTGAGTTTTTTTAATTACATCACTTCATTATGACAATACACCTTATTCATTCCCCATAGCAATCAACTGGTTATTAATCAACTCATAATAATGCCCATGACGGGCGCACAATTCGTCATGGGTACCCTCTTCGACAATCCTGCCTTTATGCAGAACGACTATCTTGTCGGCATGACGGATGGTGCTTAACCGGTGGGCCACTATCAAGACCGTCCTTCCTTTGCAGAAATCCAGCAGATTCCCGGTAATGATTCTCTCATTGTTGGCATCCAGCGAGTTGGTAGCCTCATCAAGAAACACGAACGAAGGGTCCTTATAGAGCGCACGGGCGATAAAGATACGCTGTTCCTGTCCCCGGCTCAGCCCCACGCCTTCAGCCCCCACCATCGTCTGGTATTTCAAGGGCAGTTTTTCTATGAACTCTTCCAGGTTGGCCTGACGGGCGGCGGTCCGGAGACGTGTACGGTCTATATGCTTGTCCTCCACCGCAATGTTCCTTGCCAGAGATTCGGAAAACACATGGCTGTCTTGCAGCACTACGCCGCAGCTGTGCCTCCACGATGTCATATCATAATCCTGCAAGGGAGTGTCCCCCAGAAAGATATTTCCGCTTGTTGGAGCAAAATAGCCCAGCAACAGTTTGACAAGGGTGGTCTTTCCGCTTCCGCTTGCGCCCACGATGGCGGTGGTACGTTGCGCCGGAATGGTCAGCGTTATGTCATCCAGCACCTTGGCTTTGCCATGCAGGTTATATTTAAAATCCAGGTGTTCAATCCGGATATCCTTTCGGGAAATCTCCGGCTGTTCCGGTATCTTTTTCCCCGTTCTTTCCTCCGCCTTCCCATGAATCGCACTGATACGCTCGATGCTTAGCCGCACATTCTGGAAATTATAGAGAAACTGCATCAGCTGTTCAATCGGGATGTTCAACTGCCCGATGATGAATTGCACGGCAAGCAGCATACCCAAAGTCATCTCCCCTTCAATGACAGAAACGGCGGCAATGACCGTCACAACCAAGTTCTTGGACTGGCTGATAAATATCCCGCCCGTCTGCTGGAACTGTTGCAGGCTCAAAGACCTCATCTGGATGTCAAGAAGCTCCTTTTGCAACGCCTCCCATTCCCCGGCGCGCCTTCCCTCGCCGCCTTGCAGCTTTATCTCCTGCATGAAAGTAAGGAGTTGGTATACCTTATTGTTGCTGGCCGACTGTTTCTCGAAAATCATATAGTCAAACAACTTGCGTTTATGCAGGAAACACATGGTCCACAGGCCGTAGCCGATACTTCCCGCCAGAAAGACAAGGAACAGGAAGCTGTTATATGAAAACAGGACGCCCATGAATATGCACAAGACCATTACCGAGAACAAGACGGAGAGAACCTGTCCGGTAAGAAAATCCTGCACCCTGCGGTGATCGACGATACGCTGCAAAAGATCCCCGGTGGTCCTTGTCTCGAAGAATGAAATCGGCAGGCGGAACAGTTTGGCGAAGAAGTCGGTTATCAATGATATATTGACATGCATCCCCACAAACAGCAGAAGACGGTTGCGGACAAACTCCATGGCGGCAGAACCAAGCACAAGCACCAGCTGGCCGCCGAGAATCAGATAGACAAGCGGGATATTTTTATGACCGATACCTTTGTCGACCATCATTTGCGCAAGCAGCGGAAGCACCAGCTGTACGAGACTGCCGACAAGCAGGGTCAAGGCGACCGATGCAAATGCTTTTTTATAAGAAGCTATGTACCTCCATAAAAAACGGAAAGGGGACGGAACTTCCGGTTCCAGGCCCGAAGAGGAGTCATAAAAAGCCTGTGTGGGTTCAAGCAACAAGGCGATTCCCTGTTCCCCGTCTCCCGCCCAACGCTTCAGGAAATCTTCTTTCCGGTATATGACCGTCCCTTTGGCCGGATCGGCAACATGATACTTATCCTTATGAATCCTGTACAGGACGACAAAGTGATTATGCTCCCAATGAAGGATACAGGGACACCATCCGGCCTGCAATTCGGACAGACCGACCGATACGGCGAATGTCCGGAATCCCAGGTCCTCCGCCGTCTCGCGGATGGACTGTAAGGAAACCCCGTCAATCATGCAGCCGCATTGCTCGGAAAGGAAGTCAAGGGCATATTCCTTTCCGTAATGCTTGCAGACCATACGGAGACACGCCGCACCGCACTGCATGGAGTCATGCTGGTAGGACACCCTGAACCTCATGGGGCGACGTCGTATTGTTCCTTGACATAGGCATGGAAAGCACCGAGCGTTATGTCATTCGCCTGGAAATACATACGTTCCATCTGTTCTAGAATTTCCGGATAATACTCCTTGATATACAGCAAGTCTTCTATCTGTTTCTCTTGTGCGTGCCGCAAGCTCCTGCAAATGGAACGGTCAGGCTCCTGAACCGCACCGTTCTTGATAAGCGCGGCGGTGCAGAGGGTACAGAAGCGGCCGGCCCAGCAGGAACGGCAGGACGGACTGTCTGTCTTCTCAAAAAAATCACGGTACATTTGCCGGACGGCGGTACGGTTGATACCCGAGTTCACCTCACCGACAGGCATGGAGAAATCCGACCGTTCGCAGAGATGCAGGTTGCCGTATGTGTCAAGCAACAGATTGGTACGCCCGATATAGCATGAATTGAAATATCTGGCTTTGTGCGAGGGTGCGTCACCGACCTTGGTCAGAATGGCGTACACATACCGCAGCCACGCGCTGATCAGGGGGTCACGAAGAATATACTGGTACCGTTCCTCTGAAGAGAGGCCCTTTTCATAAAGTTCCTTGATCCGCTCCCGGATATTGAACTGCGCCAGTTGCTTGTCCGTCTTCTTGCTTTCACTGTAATCACTGAATTCCAGGTAGGAAAACTGGCGGACCCCGCCATAACAACCGTTCAGGCTACGTCCCTCAAAGTATCTGCCGACCTTGTCATGGTCATATTCGGGAGCCAGCACGGCCTGTATGTGTACATGGTTCAGCAGGTACTCTTCCGAAATTTCACGGATCATGTCAAGGGCACGCTCCACCACCGTTCCCGTACCCTGCCCGTTTTTGAACACGCGATACTTGTCATTCTCCTCCGGCGGACCGTCGAAGCTGATGGCGAGGGTGAAATGATACCGTATAAAGAATTCCACCATTTTCCGTGTCAGCAGGGTAGCATTGGTCGTTATGTGGAATACGACCTTCTCCGCAGGTATATGATGCTCCTCCCAAGGAAGCGAGAGCACATATTTCACCAACGGTTCCAGCAGTGAAAAACGCAGAAGCGCCTCTCCGCCGTAGAAACTGACGGCGGGAGGATTCCGTTTCAGGAACAGCGTCCTGTGTTCCGGTTCCACCTTGCGGAAAATACGTGTGTATTCATGGAAATAATCCGAAATGGCTTTCCGCGCATCCTCCTCTTTCAAGTGATGGGAGGCGTGCATTTTTCCTTGTCTGCGTTGCTCGTTGATTGTATAGGGGCAATACCTGCAACGCAGATTGCAGGTATTGGTCATTTCCAGTGTCAGTTTTTTAGGAATGGCTTCCTCCTCCCATTGTTGCCATAACTCTTCCTCACCGCGCATTCTGGAAGGTGTCCTCGCTTCCAGAGGTCCCGGAAGCAGGATGCCGTTTCCGTTAAGGCGGGCGATGAAAGCGGCGGCATCGGAAGAGAAGGAGGCCGGGCAAGGCTCTCCTTCAGAAGTTCCATACGACGCCATGTATTCACAGACAAGGTTCTTCTCAGTCTCGGACAGCGATAGGAACATGTTCGCTCTGCCGTCATATAAATAACAGGACGCCCCGTCAACTGTGAACAATTTGACCAGGGGAAACTTATTTGCTTTTTGTTTTTCCATAGTGGCTATCTGTTTACAAAGCATCGTATAATGCAGGAATCAATCCCAGTCTCTTGACCACCAGTTGAAATCTACACCGAAAGCGGAGTCATCGGTATAGCAACCGCAGTAGCATACACACTCTTCAGACCCGGCGGCTTTCCCGCCTTTCGTCTTTTCCAACTGTTCCGAAGTGACCATCTTGTCTTTCAGGTCTTCCGGACGGATACCTAGTTTGGCAATCTGTTTTCCCATAGCCTTTAAAATTGGAGTTAGTTCATACTTGCAACATTTCACTCCTTTAAAATATTGCAATGCCGATATGGCTTACCGGTTATTCAAATCCCATAGCCGCGATACAGACATTCGTTTTTCCTGATAAATCACAGCTCTATAATTCATTTTTGCAATCTGTTTTCAAATATACAGATTCCATTCAAAAACACAATATTTTTTTAAAAAAAAGATAGGATAAACGTAATGAATTATTTTTCATTAACATCTTCGCCTCTATATAATTCCGGGAAGGAATCTGCTACTAACAACATAATTAAAATATCTGTACATTTAAAGAACCAGGCATGACAAAGGAACCGGGAACAGGCAACCATGATAGCGGTACAAGGCAGATGCTTCCAAAACCTCTTCCTTTCGTATCGGACCGACTGCCGCCGGGTTCAGAAAAACTGTCTCCAGGCATGTTCCGTCTGTCCTTCGTTTTTCTTTCTTTTCACCGGCAATACATTTCCGTCATTGTCGATATATTGGTCTATCAGCTCCTCAATCAGTTTTTTATTCTCCACCTGGGATGAAATCAGTTCAAACATGTCCGTTTCCCGGATGGCATGCAAGGTGACGGCAGCCCGGCGTTTTTTCTCCTCGTTCATTTGGGCGCCATCCAGATTAAGCAGCACATCGCCGGCATTGAGCAGGTCATCGGACGTGATCACCGGAGCGATACCTTCCGTGCCGGGAGTCTGTTCGTCCAGTCTTTCCTGTTCCTCTTTCAACAGTCTCATCTCTTCCAGGGGAAGCCCGCACTCCACCTCATTCTCCAGCACCGCCTCTTCCTCTCCGAGATAATCGTTCCCGGTTTCCAACGGCTGGCTCATGTAGGGGGCCGCAAACATGCCCGCGTTTTCGTCCAGATAGACAAAGCGGGTGGCTCCCATCACATCGCCCGGTCCTGTACCGTACGATGCTCCCTCTTCCTCCTTCTCTTTTTTCCCGGGGGGATAGAGCAACCCGCAGATTTTACGGACCCGCTTTTTCTGATTCCACAACTTGTATAACAAGTAGCCGGCACAGCCGATTCTTACTGACAAATAAACTATTTCTTCCATTCCAAAGGGTTTTGATTTGCTTCCTGGTTATATATTTCATTGATAACATCCTGATATCTTTCCAGGTGGTCCGACAGAACACTGCCTAAAAACATGGGAACTGACATATCCGGTGCAATGACAGGTAATAATTTGGCAACAGTCCTGTACAAAGCATCGTGAATATAGGTTTGTCTTCTTGAACCGGACAGTCTCTCTTTCAAAAACCGTTGCCGGTACTCATCCGGGCCGGACGCCTCATCCGTGGATTTTCCTATCTGCTGTTTGGGAGAACCGGCGGAGTTCTTCTCCTGCTTCTCTTGGGAAGGGGCAGACCGGCTTTTTGTTTCCGGAGCCTCAGCGGGAGAAGCCATTTTGTCCAATGCTGTTACATCCCCGGCCATCATACGTTTCAATGCCTCCTCATCCACCTGGTAATCCGTTCTTCTTTTGGTAGCCATGATTGTTCTTATTGAAGTTTCAGTATGGTTTCTATCTCTGTTGCCAGCAAGTCCAGATTGCTGCCCCTCAATGCGGTAGGGGTTGGAGGGAACAAGGTGCTGCGAAAGAAAAATCCCTTTATCCCGAAGTCTTTATTGTAGCGCTCCGCACTGGGAATGACGGTTTCCATCGCCGGCAATTTCAGCGAACGGAGAATTTCAGTGTAGCTGTTATACAAGTCTTTGGACACACGTTTGTCCATCCGGTTCCAGAACATATAGATGCCACGCAAGGGCACATCCTTATGACGGTGCATGTATTCCCGGATGGCAAGGACAAAAGCCATGCTGCTCCGCATAACCATTCTTTCCTGTGTGACGGGAGTGAATACATAGTCCATATTGATGACGGACCGGAAGACACCGGGCACATTCACAGTTCCGGGGAGGTCAAAAAGGACAAGGTCATAGTCCAGTCCCGATTTTTCTAGGAAACGGCCGGCAGTTTCCCGGGCTTCCTCCGGAGTGGAGGTCAGGATGCTGTAGGCTTTCCTTCCGCTTGTCCCGAACTGTTCCACCAGCTGGTTTTGCAGATGCACGTTCTTTTCAATGATCCCCACTTCCCAGTCCCGCATGGTGCTGATACTGTGCTGCGGATAATCGCAATCCACCACAAGCACGTTATATCCCTTCAGGTAATGGAAGTAACTGGCGAGCAATACGGTAAACGTGGATTTCCCCACACCGCCCTTCTGGTTGCTCAAAGCGACAAATAAAGGTTCCTTCTTCATAGGCTTGAATTTAGAGTGTATAATTTGGTTTCATATCTGTCCGGATATGTTTTTCCTGTTTCATTACATGACAATGCATTTGTCGGTATATGGCAATGACGCACTGCCTGCCCGCTTGCATGAATACATTGCGTACCCTATTGCACCAATGTATTGCCGGTTACCGGAGGGTATTGCCATATAAGGTGCATTGCATTCATGTAATACGGAGTCCAATGTAACCCGTACTGTATTGCATTCATGCAATGTATCCCGCCATGCAGGATCACCGTGCAACATGTATGGCAATGTACCTACAGGGATGATATTGCATCCGTGCCATGTACCGCCTGTGGCAGGCAAGCAATACACCTTACAGGACAATGTTCCAATGTATGCCCTCATGCACTGTGCCAAAAGTAGCGGCTATTTTTGAGACTTCCGCCAACATTTCCCCGGCCTGACATCAGATGTCGTCAGATGTCATCAAACGTCATATAAAACACTATTTACCAACTGGTTAACACTATCTAATTTTGCAAAATCAAAATCCGTCAATGGAGAGGAACATGCTTCATCGGACCACAGCACGCCGTGAACGTCGCGCAGCAATCCGACGAAGGAGGATTCTCTGTTCAAACGAACAGAGCAAGTTGTGTCCTTGTCCGACAAAAAGTCTTTTGTCCGACAAGGACCAACTTGCCCGCTCCGGGGGCGGGGGGGAATCCGCTCCAAAGTCGCGGATTCTGGAAAAGAAAAAAAGTACAAACCAACAATCTCATGCATTATGGAGAAAACAACAGGGACAAGGACAGGCAGGAAACCCAAGAATGACCCGGCGGACCGCAAGTATAGCTTCCGCCTGAATGCCGAGGAGAACACCAGATTTGAAAGGCTGCTGGCGGATTCCGGGGCCAGGGACCGCACGCTGTTCATCAAGAAATCCATCTTCTCGGGACAGATAAAGATAGTGAGAATCGACAAGGCGACCATGGATTACTACATCAAGCTGACCGAATTCCACAAGCAGTTCCAGGCAATAGGCAACAACTACAACCAGGTGGTGCGTGCCTTGAAGAACAACTTCGGGGAGAAACGGGCGATGTCACTGCTCTACAGGCTGGAGAAGCTGAGCGTCGAGCTGATGCTTCTCTGCAAGAGAATCACGGCACTCACCCAGGAATACGAGCGGAAATGGTTGCAAAGATAAGTCATGGCGCCAGCCTGTACGGAGCACTGGCCTACAACCATAACAAGGTGGCGACCGGGGCGGCGGGGATTCTTTCGGGAAACCGCATGATTTCCGACCAGCTGGGATTGCCAAGCGAAGACATGCGCCTGGCATTGCTCTCTTTCGAGAACTACCTGCTGGCAAACCGCAACACGGAGAAGCCCGTCCTGCATATCTCGCTCTCCCCGGCACCGGAAGACAGGCTGACCGATGACCAACTGGCGGAACTGGCCGACCGGTATATGCGGAAGATGGGCTATGGAGACCAGCCTTATATCGCCTACAAACATGCCGACACCCACAATGCCCACATCCACATCATCAGCGTCTGCGTGGACGAACAAGGGAAAAAGATCAGTGACTCCTACGAGCACCGCCGTTCCATGACCGCCTGCCGGGAGCTGGAAGCGGACTTCGGTCTGCGCAACGGTGCGGACACGGAGGAACGGAATCCGAAAGCGGAACTGAAAAAAGTAGATGCTTCCCTGGGGGATGTCCGCCATCAGATTGGCAACACCCTCAAGGCGGTGCTGGAAAGTTACCGTTTCCAGACCTTCGGGGAGTATAGCGCCCTGCTTTCCACCTTCAATATCGAGGCGAAACAGGTCAGGGGGGAATACAACGGCATGCCTTACACCGGCATTGTCTATGCGGCCACGGATGATGCCGGCAAGGTGGTCAGCCCTCCGTTCAAGAGCTCTCGCTTTGGAAAACGCTTTGGCAACGAACAGCTGGAAAAACGGATGCTTCTCAACCTGAAAGCGCTCAAGGAAGGAAAATGGGCTCCCTCCATACAGACGGACATTGCCCGCGCCTTGCAACAGGCTGACTCACGGCAACGGTTTGTGGAACTGCTCGGACAGAAACGTATCGGCGTGGTGTTCCGTGAGAATGAGCAGGGACGAATCTACGGCATCACCTTCATTGACCACAACCGCAGGGAGGTGTTCAACGGCTCACGCATGGGCAAGGAGTTTTCCGCAAACGTGTTCAACGACTATTTCAGGTGGCTGGACGGCATCCCCGAAAACGACCGGAACGGACATACGGCAGTGGAACTCTGGCAGCATCATCGGCACAAGGCGGATCCGGAAAGCGCGCTCGAACAGGCGGCGGGTATTCTCTCCCTGGAAACCAACCCGAGGGATTACGAGGAGGAGGCTTTCGCACGCCGTATGAAAAAGAGAAAGAAAGCCAAACGCAAGTCGCGAGGCATTTAAACAGAAGACAATTTTCAAAAATCATTTATCCCTATGCAACAGGAAGACGATTTGAGGGCACTTGCCAAAATCATGGAATTTGGCAGGGCAGTGAGTATTTTTCTTTTGGTGGTGCACGTCTATGTGTACTGCTATCCGAGTATCACCGCATGGAACCTGAACCTGGAGGTGACAGACCGGATTCTGGTGAATTTCAACAACACGACCGGCATTTTCAACTGCATCCTCTGGACCAAGCTGCTGGCTGTGACCTTACTGGCAATATCCTGCCTGGGAACACATGGAGTCAAGGGTGAAAAAATCACCTGGCCCAAAATCTACGCGGCGCTGGTAGCCGGATGCGTGCTGTTTTTTCTGAACTGGTGGCTGCTTGACCTGTCCCTGCCGCACATGACAAGCACCATACTGTACGTCATAACACTTACCGCAGGTTACCTCGGCCTACTGATGGCGGGGTTGTGGATGAGCCGGCTTTACAGGCATAACCTGATGGATGATGTGTTCAATATCGAAAACGAATCCTTCCGGCAGGAAACCCGGTTGTTGGAGAACGAGTATTCCGTCAACCTGCCCACCAGCTTCTGCTTTCAGGGGAAACAGCATGACGGATGGATCAACGTGGTAAATCCCTTCCGTGCCACCATCGTGCTGGGCACTCCCGGTTCAGGTAAGTCGTATGCCGTGGTAAACAACTACATACGCCAGATGATTTCCAAAGGATACAGCTGCTACATCTACGATTACAAGTTCGACGACCTCTCCACCATCGCTTACAACACGTTGTTGAACAACATGGACAAGTACAAGGTCAAGCCCCGGTTCTATGTCATCAATTTCGACGATCCGCGCAGGTCACACCGCTGCAATCCCATCAATCCGGAATTCATGACGGATATCTCCGATGCGTATGAGGCGAGTTATACGATAATGCTCAACCTCAATCGCACCTGGATTGAAAAGCAGGGGGATTTCTTCGTGGAGTCACCCATTATTCTGCTTGCCGCAATTATTTGGTACCTAAAGATTTACAAAAACGGCATTTATTGTTCCTTTCCGCATGCGGTGGAACTGCTCAACAAACCTTATTCGGATTTGTTTACCATCCTGACCTCGTATCCGGAGTTGGAAAACTACCTTTCCCCCTTCATGGACGCCTGGAAAGGGGGTGCCCAGGACCAGCTCCAGGGCCAGATCGCTTCGGCAAAAATCCCCCTTACGCGCATGATCTCCCCACAGTTGTATTGGGTGATGACAGGTAATGATTTTTCGTTGGACATAAACAACCCGAAAGAGCCCAAGTTGCTTTGCGTGGGCAACAATCCGGACAGGCAGAACATCTACTCGGCGGCGCTTGGACTATACAATTCCCGCATCGTCAAACTCATTAACAAGAAAGGACAGCTTAAGAGCACTGTCATCATAGACGAGCTGCCGACCATCTATTTCCGTGGATTGGACAACCTCATCGCTACCGCCCGAAGCAACAAGGTGGCGGTCTGTCTCGGCTTTCAGGATTTCAGCCAGTTGAACCGCGATTACGGTGAAAAAGAGTCGAAGGTCATCCAAAACACGGTAGGCAATATTTTCAGCGGTCAGGTGGTTGGAGAAACCGCGAAGACGCTTTCCGAACGTTTCGGCAAAGTACTCCAGCAGCGGCAGTCCGTCTCCATCAACCGCCAGGATGTATCCACTTCCATCAGCACACAGCTTGACTCACTCATCCCGGCTTCCAAGATTGCCAACCTGTCCCAAGGCACATTTGTCGGAGCCGTTTCCGACAATTTTGGCGAAAAGATAGACCAGAAAATATTCCATGCTGAAATCATTGTGGACCATGCCAAAGTCAGCGCGGAGGAAAAGGCTTACCGGAGAATCCCTGTCATCAACGAATTCAAGGACAAAGAGGGTAACGATATCATGATGCAGCAAATACAGCGCAACTACGACCAGATTAAATTGGATGCTCAGGCAATCATCAATGAGGAAATGGACCGAATCAAAAATGATCCGGAACTATGTGAAAGATTAGGATTAAAAAAAGAAGATTCTTAAAACAAATAAAGATGTGGTAATTATCCATCATGTAATAATTGCCACATCTTTGACCAACGGATTAATCTCTAATCTGTCAACACTAATTTTTTAGCAGATATACAAGATAACTTCTCTTTTGCCGAATAATCACGATGAACTTCAGCCATTGATTTATTAAAACGCTCAACAGCTTCATAATCGTCTGGAGCGTTATACACCTTTCTTGTTTCTAATTGAGGAGTTTCAAAAATCGCATACTTGCTCAAATCAACCATTTCCGGCATACTCTATAATTTTTTTAAATTGTTATCAAATACAGCAAAACTACCACCAACCCCCTGTGATGATTTGATTGATCTCTCACTCTTATCATATTGTACAACGAATCCGTTGCACATGGCAAATATCAAGGGACGGTAATCCAAAGTATTGGCTTCCGTTGCATCCAAAATAATAAGCCCTTTAGCTTCTCCACTAGGAATCGATTCATCCGAAACCTCAGTAATCCAAACAAATTTAGGAAAACTTTTACTCATAATAAGAGCCTTTAGATTCTGGGGCATATTGCTGAACATAATATACTTACGGTAAGAACGGGCTGAGCACAAAAAAGTTCGTAAACAAACCTCTCGTCCATCGGCATATTCAAAAAAATGAGAAATAAGCAACTCTTTGACAAAAGTCTTTGCCACGTATGCCTCCAAATAAATCTTTTTATATAAAGGTACTATAAAATGAGATATTTTACAGCTACTCCATTCCTTATCCGCTTTTTCTTTAGATGCTCGATTCGGATATTCTTGTTCCGGTATATCTAAATATCTTCTAGTTGGTTCATCTAAACTTTCTGACTGATAAACAGGAAAATTATCATCTACAAAAATAAATTTCTTTGGTATATTATCCCAATCTCTTACTTTGAGTTTCCCGTTACCCTTCTTTAGTGAATATTCAACAAAGGATGTTCCCTTGATTGAATTCCCATCAATTATTTCATGACCGATACAAAGTACCGCATGACCTATCAGCCTTTTGACACTTCCTTTTTTAACCGCCTCTGCATTGTCCAATGCAACAATAACAGGTATTCCGCTTTCAATATAACAACTCAACAAAGAATTAAAGTCAACACCAAATTCTTCACGGGAATACAATTTAGGACCAAATCCACACTCTTTCAACAAGTAAGACATGCTTTCTACTGATAAACCGGAAGAAGGCAACTGCCTTTCTACTATATTTTGTTTTAAGATATTCAAAATTTGAGAGGGTAGCACAGGAGAATATTCAGGATATTTGTTTCCATAATATTCCATCAAAGCCCAAATCATTGTTTCTGCACAGCTAATGGTTTCTGTATCCTGTGAAGAAAACGGAAAAGCCTGCACATGAACCTTTAAACCAGCAGCGGAAGAAGGTATATAAACCAAACATGTCTTAAAAGAATTATCCTGTAACAGATTGGGAGCAATTGCACTTCTGCCCACGATATAGGGGGAAGTTGGTCGCAACACAATAAATCCCCGATAGCTCTGTTCTAGAAAATACACCAGTTCCTTCTGGCTGAACGATCCGTTTGTTATACGCCCTTCAGGATCGCTAAAGAAAGATAATTTTATAGCATCTTTCCCATAATGTGTCCGTTTAGAAGCATAATAGGCATAATAACTATCTCTATAAACTTTATCTACATAATTCCGCTCTATTACAATCTTAGTATCTGGGCAAAATCGTTCCAAGTGATGCATAACCTTTTGATCAACCAATAATTTGGCACGAGCTATGGACAAAGAAAAGTCTTCACCCACAACTTGAGCTAAAGCGTTTCTCAATTGAGCGTCTGTAATTGACAATATTAAGAAATTCATGTTTCCTATGTCTTGATTATCTGCTACATATCACTTCTTTACGAAAAAGTTCACAAAGATAGTAATATTAATTGAATTACAACCAACTTTTTCCTGAAAAAACAGAATACCCTATATACATAGATTGCATAAATTACAAGAAGCCCAATAATTCCATCTCCAAATTCCACTTTCTCCCTGCTTATTTCGCTCTTATAACAATTATACATTTTGGGGTGGCAAATCGATCTCTTCATTTTCTTTGCTCTGAATACAAAGAATGGAAATCCCGGATTCACCATCCAACGCTACAATATCCAGCATATCTTTCGACATTCTTATGAATTCTGATATTCCGTCAGAACTTCTGGATGCATTTGCATATCCATTTTTACGTTTGTTAAATACCGAACTAAACGAAACTTCCAGCAAGTCCCATATCATCTGTGACCAGCTATCCTTAGGCACATCTTTTACAAAAGAACGTCCTGTCTGGAATTCAATGAAATCCAGCAATTGCAAAGCAAAACTTTTGGATGCAACAAGAACATCAGCAGGCATCGCGCACCAAAACATTGTATCCCAATATGGATGACAAGAAGTTCCATTTTCATCTATAAGTAAATACTGGGCACCCGATGTTATTGTTTTGGGTATTATGCTTCTTTCTCTTCCATTTAATCTGTCTCCGGCTCGTCTATATATAAATTTAGGCCATTTGGTATATAACAATAGCTGATGTTGCTCGTTTTGACCTATTTTATGTTCATATATATCACCTATTTTTAACCTTTTTGCCTGTAACAACAAAGCATTGTATGTAATCCCCGAATTTCTTATTCTTTTATACACAATCAGCAAGTCCCCTATTTCAGGACTCTTTTTAGATAATAGCCGGTCACAAAACTCTGCAAGAGGTTTCTGATGAATAAAACAGCCACCTACCCTAAAATTCTCATCTGGAAATTCATCCCTCAATATTCCCTCAAATTTGCAAGAAAATTCTTTGACAATAGCAGCAACGTAAGCAGGTTCATCCAACTCCGTACCGTTTTTCGATTTGCTACATTCCTTTAAAGCTTCTGATATTCGGATATAGGCTCTTCTTTTTTGCGTCCAATGCATATTCACATGATAATTAAGTTATAAATATAAATACATAAGTCACTAAAAGACTCACTGTAACTAAACTCCAAAATCAACTACAACCTCCACAACCTCTCCACGTTCCCTCCGCACATCCAACACCCGTGCAGGAATCCCATGTCCGAAGCAGCATTGGATAAACTCCATCCCGATAAACACTCCCATATCTGAGTTTCCGGCATTATGTTTGTCCTTATTGCTAAACGTAACGGTTCCTTTCATCTCCTCATTCCTTCGTTTACGGTATTGCATCTCCTTTTGGAACATCATAGTAACTTCGCCTCTGACGATCTGCACCTGTTGCCCTCCGGTTTGTAAGAATTGCAAATAACTCTCCAGCAGATCTTCTGGACATCCGCTATGAGACAACACGTTTTTTACGCTATGTATCTGAATCAAATTTTCTATCATTTTTTTATTTGGCAATGATAATCTTTTTATCCTTAACTACAAGCGTATCCTTCCCACCATTATTCATTAAATTAACATTCTTCAAGTCTATCCGGCTATTAGAAATGGAGAACTCCTGATGAATCGTATCATTCCGCAAAAAGTGAATGTCCTGCTTATACAGGTTCGGAATGGAAAAGAACAGGGTGATAATCCCGATGAAACACAGCACCATCAATACCGTAAAGGTCACAAACCACCGCTGATATTTACGGTCTTCCACAACCTTCACCTCAATGGGCAATGGAGATTCCTGATAGCTCACCCGTTTCTGTTTCCATGTTACTCTGCAACGTAGGTTCGGAAACTCATGCAGGCTGAACAACTCTGGCAGTTCCTGTAAAAAATGCAGGTATTGTTTGGTTTCCATCATCACTTCCAATTCCACGGTTACACGGATAACACTTCGTTTCATTATCTTGGGTTTTCCCGACGCACCTGTAGGTTTGGCTACATTGACAGGACGGATATCCGAAGCCCCATTATCCATACTCATGGCAAGTTCCACTCCGGTACTACCCAAAGAGGGAGCATCCGTAGGATGATTGCCGAAAGATGAAAAACTGTTTCGTTCTCCTTCCATGCCCTCATATTCTGCTATCAAGTCCGCTATCTCACGTACTTCGGTCACAGTTACGTTCCTCGCCTCTGCATTGGCAAAGGTTTCTACTTTAGCTTTGACTGTATCAGTCAGAAAGGCTTTTATCTTCTCTTCGCTTTTTTTATGGATGAGGTAGCTGGGATACTTCTTCGTGAAGTTTCGGGCTACGTTTTCCATATAATCCATTGCATAGTCATAATTATGCCTAATAGATAAAAGGAACACGAATGACAAAGTAAAATGATTTATATTTTGCTTTTCGCTCATATAAAATATATATTTTATTTCAAGTTACAATTTATCTGCTCGTTCGAATACATCTATCATTTGAACATTCATATCAATATAAGGAATCATTTTTACAATGCTAATATTATCTATACTTTCATTGCCCCCCATTGATAATGTAGGAAAATATCCATAACATTCATCAAAATCTATTTCGCCAATTTTTTCTTTTACAAAGGCATAGTTTTCTAAATCAAACCATCCTTTTAAAAAACTTTGATTGGGAATTACCTTATTAAAAATAGCTACAAAATTGTCAGGAATAATCAAAGATGTACCATATCTAATATTTAAAAATACTACATAGTTCCCAAATCTTTTATTCTTAACATAAGCAAAAACATCACCAAAAGCAGTACACATAAAAGGCAATAAGGATTCATCATCATCCATTATATAACATTGATTTATTATATCTTTTAAATCATTAGGTTCTATAATTTTAAAAAGTCCATTATAATAGCTACCCAATCCAACCTCTTTCCACAAAGAATTTAATTGTTCACAGCTATAGTCACTATATTTCAAAATGAATTCTTCATTCACATTCTGTGTTATCTTTGAATTAACACTATTAAATAAAAACATTTCATACATAACTTTATTATTTTATGATTTCTAAATCTTCTGCAAAAATAACATTCATCTTTATATATTTCTGTTGTTCTTCATCTATTTTAGGAGGACCTTCTAATACCTTTAGTAATTCATCTTCCAAATTTTGGGCTCGTCCCTTGTCTTTAGTACCCCATTGAGAACCAATAGATGAATTTATTCTTTTATCTCCCATTGCAGTCACATCATCAAAATTTCCACCCGCAATTTGATCTGGATTATGCAAAGCTGCCAATGAACTTAATTCATCTTCAACTTTCTTTGTAATTTCATCATATTTAAAATTTTCAGCTGATAACAACATATAATCAAACATTTTACGTCTTTTATATGCATCTCGAGCATCATTTTGAGCAGTTTGACTAGACAAACGTCCTTTTTCTCTAAATGTCTTTCGATTAGTTAACCATTCAAAAACTGTCAGTTTATTAATCCCATCTTCTTGCATTTTTAGTTGTCTCCTCATTTCTTTTTCATAATGAGGATTATTTTGGAATTTTCTTTTCAATTTAAACGGAGATTTCACATGTATAACAGAAAGTATAAAAATTGTTACAGAAGATGAAGATTTTTCTGATATATAATCATTTTTATCATTTTTTTCTTGTATAGAAGAAGCATTTCCATTAGAAACATCCGACACCTTCCAAACCTTCTCCCTCACCTCCAGATTATTCCTCTTGATAATCCCCGGCGACAAATACACCACCATCATCATCGGAGCGTTCCCGACACTCATGTATTCCTCTATTTTCACGCAATAGCAATCCCAGAACCGGAAAATATCCGCAACCTCCACCTCATTATAGATAAAATGGATTTCCCCGTCCTGCATCATCCCTTCATTCAGCCAGTCATAAAAAAACGCCTCGTCTCCGCTGCATTCAAACGCAAGCGTAATCAAATCCCCCTCGACAGGCAGATTCTCCCGGTTTCCTATTTCTTCACAAACTTGTATATGTAGCTGGATGATTCTTCTCAGGTTCGAATCATCATGGTGTTGGATATGACAACGATAATTGTAATAAAGTATCGGAATTTCTTTGCCACGAATTTTCAATATAGCTTGATAAATCATGATAATAAAATTTCAAGTAAGCAACTATGGTAACAAATCACGACTAATCCAATAATAAGTCTGCCCGTTGGACCGGAACGCCTTGCCGGCAGCCTCATCCAGCAGTTTTTTCTTTTCCTTGAAATACTCAACCAGCCCATCCAGTTCCACGTCCGTAATTATCTCCTTTTTCCGCAAGTCCTTGACCCGGTAAACCTCGAAGAACGGATAATCCACAGGACACGATGTGAACCGTTGCAACGCTTCCGACAGAGACATGTTCAGGAAATCCCTTCTTCCCGTCTTGCAGTACTTGTCCCTGTTGCGTTCCGAAAGCAGATGCCTTACCAGTTGCCTTCTCACACGGCGCGTCGGGGCATATTCCGGTATGTTCAGGTTGTCCGTCTTCACACGTATGGTAGCCTCCTCTGTATCTGCCGGCAGATAATCGTCTGAGCAGTTGCAGATATCCGTCTTCGCCTGCTTTTTCTTTCTGACCGCCTCATATTTATAGTCCAGGACCAGTTTGGCGGGCATTTCCACATACTTTCTCAGCCGCTTGAACTCCTCTTCATTGACGAGCAGGTAATAGTCCGTTACGGATGAAAGCGAGTCGGGCAATACGACAGGCTCTGCCGGCAGTTTCCATCCCGGCTCGATACCCGGCAGGACAGACAATATCGGTTGCACGCCTGATCTGCGGATGTGATAGTAGTCCACCAGCGTCGAGTCAAGTTTATACCGGTGGGTTCCCACCTCCTCAAACGCCCTTGTCAGGCTGTTGCCCAACAGCGTATTGTCAAACTTCACCTGTAACAGCATGGAGTCCACGGCGGTAGTCAGCCCCTCCAGCTCCAGCGACTCGTTTTTCTGCGGAAAGACAAGCCATCCCTGTGTCATGCTCCGGTTCGGAAAGTCCAGACAATATGTATTGTGGTTCACCTCCGCATATTCGTTTCCGTTCCGCAGCTGTTCGGGATACACAATCAGTTCCCGTTTCTTCCGGCTGATGCGTGGAGCCGAGCAGTCTATCATGTTCCCGATTTGCAGCACGAAATTGTTGAAGTTGTCCGGTTCTCCGCCGTAAAGCTGGAATCCCAGCAACCGGCAGTTGTTCTCCACCAGCCGGTCCACCAGGGTGGAATCCGCCCATTCGCTGTTGAACCCCTTGTCACCTACCACCACCAGGACATTGCTCTCGTCCCGGCATTTGTTGAACAGTTCCACCCCTGTGCGGACACCCGACCAGCTGCCGAATCTACCGTAAACTGGTTTCAGTTTTTCCGCGTTCCGTGCCTTGTCCGATAGAAAGTCCAGAAATTCCATATAGTCGGGAGTCAGTTTGCAGATGGGATCTTCCCGGCTGTCCGGCTCGTTAAAAGTGAGCACGGCGCCGAACTTGAAGGAGAAACTCTCATCGTTCGCCAACTGGGACTGCAACCCTTGGATGGCATTCACCACGGCAGGAAACTGTTCGATGGCCTTATCCTTTCCTTCCAGGACAAACACGAGGTTTATTTTTTGCAGGTCCTTTTCTATCTTGTTCTTGCAGGTTCCGTAATAAATCGGATGGCCGTTCACGTTCAGCACATAGCTCTCCCGTTTGTCAATGACCGGCATCGGCACATGCGTTCTGAAACAGAACGCCGTATCATTGTGCCGGTAGGACAGCACCGGACTGTACCGGATGGCGGGATGCCGCCCGGCAAACTCCCGTACCTGCCGCATATCATCGGATGCCAGCGTCAGGGTATCCTTTCGTTCGCTGTCCTTAAACAACAGTACGCTGTCGGGCAGCGAGGCGATATCCACATGCAGTTGCTGGCCTATTTCGGTCAGCAGCCGCCGGTCTATCCACCCGACAGGCATCCCCTCGATACTGTCGGCGTCGAGTTTGGGCCGGTCCGCCACAAGCACGCATCCTTTGTCCGCCGATGCCTGATAAGGATACACAATGCCGTAGAACGGGATTCTGCCCGCTTCCTGTGTCAGGTCGGTATCTTTGAACAGTTTTACGGAATCATCGACGAAATACGTTTCCGGTTCAGCCAGTGCCACACTGTCGGCCGGCATCACCACCTGCTTGTTCTTGAATCCTGTAGCTATGTCGGTCACACCGCTTCGGGTCAGCAACAGGTTGTCTCGGTTGATCCATCCGCAATACCGGGCCTGCTTCCACTCTTTCAGCCTTCCGTTTTTCAGGATGGCGGGGTCATACTGGATCAACTGAAGCCAGTCGCCTTTGCGCTTGATGACCAGAAACGCATCCATATAGTTCACGGGGCGCATTTCATTCTTCCCACTCGGACTCAGGTAGGTTGTCCCCGGCTCGTTGGCAAAGACAATCCACGGGTCATACTTGAACAGCGACAGGCTACGGGGAGCTTTCACGCCTTCGACGGAATAGTTCCGTACATATTCGCGGGGGACATTCTTCACGCGTGTAAAACGGTGTACCGGTCCGCAGGCCGCCAGACAGATAATGCTTCCGCAAATCCATCCTCTTTTCAACAGAATTGACAAACAGTTCTTTTTCATGCCTCACATTACTTTTTTGATTCGGAAAAACGTTCGTGCTGCGTCACCATCAGTTGCATCACGCATTCATTGTTCAGGTTGTCACCCATATCCACAAACACCTCGTCGATGAGGGTCTTCCGACGGGCAATGATTTTCAAACCCTGGCAATAGGAGTAGAAGTCATTCTTTTTGTTATTGTTGACCGTCACCGCAATGTCCGGATTTCCGCAGAGATACTTCTTGAGGATATAATTGTAATGGACATTGAACGGCTTGCCGTCCACGATGGCCTGCAAATGCTCGCGGATGTCGTTGCCGATAACGACAAGCACATCCGTCGAGTCGTTCTCCGCATATTGCGGAAGAACCTCAATGGTGTGCCGGACCGGATACAGGGTCTCTTCCGTGGTCAGCAGCACCTCGTACCTGCCCGGCTCAGAGTAGGCATAGAGCGGATTCTGCTCCCGTGAGTCCACAATGCCCGATTCGCCGAACTGCCAGCGCCATTCCCTCGACGGTCCGTACCCCTTGAATGAAATGATTTCACCCTGGAAGGCGGTCGCCGGCACCTCTATCTTGACCAGCTGGTCGCTTCCGTAATTATTGGCCCGTCTGTTCACCTTGACGATTTGCTTCTTCTCCAGCGAATGGTCCACCTGAAGGCGGACCTGGTAACGCCCCGGTTCCTTGAACACGTACTGTCCGCTCCGTTCATGCGAGACATCCCCGTTGCCGAACTCCCACAGCCAGGCACCCGCGTTACGGGTGCTGTCCGCATAATGAACGGCTTCCCCGACTTCCACCTCGATGGGCGTCAGGGTCATCCGTACGATACGGTTGGAAAAAAACAGCCGGATCAGCACGGCGACAAGCACACACAGCAGCATCGCTGCAACTACAAACAGAATCTTTCTGGTACGAATCTTTCCCATGGCGTCATTTGTTTTTAGTTCCCGAGCGCAGGTCTTCCTCTTTCTTCCGCAAGCCGATCTCGCACTCCTCCAGATTGGCTTTGAACAGGCGTATGTTTTGTTCGATGCTCCACAGCTGTTTCTTGTCCGACAGCCACATGGCATAAAAATCGGCGATATGCATGAACAGCTTGTACCGTTTGTCCCAGCTGTTCCTTTCGTAGGTGTTCCGCAGGTTGTTTATCAGGTAGTGGATGTCGTCCTCCTCGTATTGGGCATACACGCCGGGCTGGAAAGCCTCTATCTTCCGGAACAGGGAGTCCACGGGCATCTGGCTTTCGGCCTGTTCCTGCTGGAAGTCCTTGATACGGTTCATCTTGATTTTCACAAACTCTTTCTGCTCGAACATCCTGAAGTCCGAATTCCACATGAAGATGGCAAGGCAGCACGCCACGGTCGTCAGGAAAAAAAACAGGAATACGTATGCGTGTCCCATAAGGATTTCCCGTTTGTTCAGTGTTTTTCTGTTATTGTCCATCATAGCGTTCTCATTGTTTGTTATTGGGTCCCACACTCAGGCTGCGCCGTGTCTTCCAGTTGTCCTGGATGCACTGCATCAGGTCTTTTTTTACCATCTCCTCCTGAATGTTCAACAGGCGGATGGAATCCTTCACCCCGAGAAATATGTTGATATTTCCCAGCAACCGGCTGTAAAGCCTGCAATCCCTGGCATCCATGCCCTGAATATCCTTCAGCAAGTTCATCTTGCGTGTGCTGATCACACTTTGCAAAAGCACGTCGTTGATTTTCGGGGAGGTGTTCATCAGTTTCATGTATTGGTACACGGAATCCACGCTGTTTGCCAAGGCGAGTTCCCTGGCATAGACATGGTCGTATTCCAGCGTCTGCTCCGTAATCCGTTTCACCTCCGTGCCGGAGGTTTTGAGGAAACAGGCAAAGATGGTTACCGCAAGCACGATACAGCTTGTCAGGTAGCCGGAGAACCTCAGATAGGCCTTTCTCACTTCAGTGTTATTTTTCGGTTTCATGTCGGATGATGTTTTGTTTCTTTATAAATAAGTACTGATTCCCAGGTACGCGCACTGTCCGTCCGGTGTCCCCAGCCGAAAACGGGCGTCCTCCTGTTGGATGATATAGCGGACTTGTATCTCCTTGTCCGATGGCAGGAACAGCTCCATGAGGGCGTTCAATATCCGGTTGTTGGCGGCTCCCGGGAAAAAGGTCTCCATTTTCCGGGCAGACAGGGGGCCGATTTCCAGCAGCAGCCGGTATGTGCCGTCGACAAAACGGTTCCCCGCCACCATCGTGTCGCCCAAAAGACACCGGCCTAACCGGGGGACAAGACCGGGAGGTGCCTCTGTCACGCATTTGTCGCCTCTCTTCAGGCGGACAGGCACCCCGGTCAGGATGCTCATGCACTCGCCCGTCTTCGCAAGGCTGGCGGTAATCTGTTCCAGATAGGGCAGCAGATGGACCAGCATGACCGCCAGATGGAGCGGAAGCAGCTTGAGCACCGGCCACTGTCCGGAGAAGATGCTCACAAAGTCGGCGTGCACGTTCATCTCGTCGATACGACGCTCCTTGTTCTGGAAGGCGACCAGCAGATGGTCCAGCGAGATTTCAAAAGGCTTGAAAAAACGCCGGGCGAAGAATTCCTCCTCGCGGTGGATGCGGATTTCATCCAGTACCTGTTCTTTCGACACTTTCCCCGACTGATGGAGATTCTTGTGGAAGATGCCTTCCGGAAGGGCGTCGTAAATGCTGCGCCTGTTCACGTGGAGATACAGATAATCCGTCAGGTCGTAATGGGAGTATTCCGAGCGTATTTCCTGGATGTCCTTCGAGAAGCCGCGACGCATGTCGCCCCGCCTGGAGATAAGGGTGCGTTCCGCGTCATACCCGCCCTCCTTCAGCCCGCTGGCCACCACTTCCGCCTTGAAGTCGGTATCCGGCTGGTTGAACAGATGGGGGCGTTCCTCAAAACATACGATTTTGTCTGTCTCTTCTGCCATGGTTGTTCTTGTATGAATTATCAGTCCAATATGTTCCAGCGTGACTCGTTTGTCTCCTTCGGTTGTCTGGAGCGTTCGGCAACCACGATGTTTTCCTTGTGCTTGCCGATGTATTCCAGCCGGCTGAGCGTGGTCCACAAGTCATTGAACTGGTACAGGAAACGCTCCGCGGTTATCATCAGCGGACGGATGTTCTGGTGGTTGTACAACAAGCCGCTGTTTTCCCGCAACAGCCCCTCGTAAGCGCCGGGATTGATGCCGTTCCACTCGTTGAAATATTTCAGCAGGTCCTCCTTCTCCTCCTTGTTCATAAATCCCAGGCAGACATACAGGCGGTGTGCCAACGTGGAGAATACGTTCAGGAAACGGAGGGGCGGATAGTACTGCCCTTCGTTACGGTAGGAGAAATAGATGTCGGATATGAACAGCATGACATGGCGGCACAGCATGCCGATATTCACGGCAAGCGGGGTCTGCTTCTCCGCGTTTTCCACCTTGGCGAGAATATCCGACGAGGCTTTCTCGATGGAATCGACCAGCTGCCCGAATTTCAGATAGTAGTTTTTCAGATCCGGATGGCTGGACATGCTGGTACAGGGAGGGATGAAGTTCCCGTCCACCTCGCAGCGGTTCCCGTTTTTGCGCAGGCGGCCGATTACCAGGAAGTGCCTTCCCAGGTTGTTGCCGTCAATCTGCCCTGTCGGAACGACGCTCAACGCATAGTTGGGCAGCGCGTCAGGCTGCCGGGGACTGGCTTCCTTTTCATCCGGGATGCCCGAAGGCAGACGCTCGAAAGGGTCTGCCATCAGAATGACATCCCACCGCTGATCCTTATCCTCCGTCTCGTCAATGGCGATATGGAAACTGGCGGTCAGCTCGTCGTCTCCCCCCGCGTCATAATCTATCAGGTAACCGCCGGCGGTAAGGGCGAGGCAGCGTTTCAAACGGACTTCCAGAGTGCCCGTGACAAGTTCCGTGATGCTGAAATCACCGGAAACGGCTTCTCCTTTCCTGAAGGGGAGCAGCCCGTAATTGGCACGGTTCAGCTGGAATGACTGGTATTCGCACAGCCGGTCCGTAAAATGGTCCTCCAGTTGGATAAAATGCTTCTTGTTGACCGGCATTCCGTCCGCCCAGTTTACCAGCGGATATCTCTTTTCCGGTTTCTGTTTTCCTGTATTCATCATGTCTGTTTTTTTAATATTCCTTATAATTCACTATTTCGTTCGCCACGCGCTTGGCTATGATCACATCATGGCTTTTCAGCCGATTCTCGGCAAGCGTGACGTCCGGGTCTATATAGAACCTTCTCTTGAAAAAGGAGGATTTGGTATAGAACACCCATTCGTAATAGGCGCCGCCGTCATTCTGATAGACAATCGGGGAGGACGGCGATTTGAGGTTGCAGTCGTCAATCATGCGCTGGAACCAATGCCCGAAAATGACATCTTCGGACGCCTTGCCGGTAATACGCTCCGCGGCGGGATCGTCCACCTTGCGGAAAATTTCCACATCCACCACGATGCTCCGCTCACGGTTGATGTACAAGGAGTCCGAATCATACTCTTCCGAATACTTCCAGACCTTGTATATTTCAAGGGGTATGTCAAAATAGCTGTTTACCGTCTGGGTGTACAGGAGCGGGAAGGCAAAAGGCAGCAGGCAGGTGGAGGCCCAGATGCCGTACTGGAGTTCATTGCAGAGGTTGAACACTACGGAGAAGAGCCCCGCACCCAGCAGCACGACCGTAACCGTCAGCAGGCACCGGATACCGAAAGAGGGTATCTCCTTGCCCGAGGCGAACACTTTTCGCAGCAGAAACCGGTTGTAATACCCGGCGGTCCAGTACAGGATGGCAAGCAGGACATAGATGTAGGGCATGAAGTTGTAGTCCATGAATCCCGACAGGCCGGGCAGGGCAAGTACAATGCCGCACAGCAGCAGATAGACAATCAGTTTCTTATTGTTGAGTAGTTTGTTTTTCCGTGCGATAAAATAGGCTGCAATCCCGAAAATCACAGTCAGTACGGGCATCAGCAGGTACGATGAAATCAGATGTTGAGTGACAGGGTCCATAAGTTCTATGTTTATGCGTTATTATATTCGATGAATATGCGGTAATTGAATGTGTCCGGCGAGCAGGCAGACAGTCTGGTGTGCAGGCTGTCCTTCATCTGTTTTTCCTGCGACGGCCCGTCCAGCTTTGTTCCCAGAATCAGATGCACTTCTTTGGTGCGTATCAGTCCCTCGGTGGGCACCGGACTGATTTCCACCCCGTTGCGTATTTCTGCCCGCAACAGAAGCTCGCCAAGCTCTTTCTTGCAGAAGCTGGCTATGTCGTTTTGCGTCAGCACACGCCCGTGTGAAATAATCCCGTATTTGTAGATATCAATCAGTTCCCGGTTCTTGGGGGCTTGCTTCCCGCCGTAGGTAGTACTGACAAGCGCGAGTGTCTTCGGGTCCAGATAGGTGGTGGCGTATGGCGACAGTTCCACGCCGGCCTGTATTTGGTTGCCTGTCTCGCAGTGGGTGGTCCAGTATTTCACGGTGACCTGCCCTTTGCCGGACATCTGGTCGATCATCAGGTAATAGGGTGTCTCCCTGTATTCGTTCATGTTGTCGGTCGCCTGTTTCAGTTGTGCCGTCAGTTGCTCCATCTGGCCGGCAAGCGCTTGCAGCTTGACACTCGAAACGGCATGGAAGGCGTGGGTCTCGTCATCCAGCAGGTCCAGCAGATAGCCGAGCAGTTCCTTGGCGGAGCGGGAGTCAAAACGCTCGCAGCCTCCCTTGCGGATGGAATAGGTGCCGTAACTCTCCGTGGAGCCGGGTACCGGATACTGGAGCTCATGATAGCTCTTTCCGTCCGAGTCCTTCACGCTGTGCACGGACAGCAGGGACTCGTAATTACCGGTACGCAGGGGAATCACCCTGAACGTGTCTTCAAGGGAGGTGGTCTGTTCGTGCAGCAGCTTGTTTTCCACAGGCACGATGTTGATGCCCGCATGAAGCTCCTCCAGGATTTCCGGAGTGAAATGGGCGGGGAATACGATTTTCACCCACACCAGCTTTTCCTGCATCTTTTCCCGCACACGCTCCCCAAAACAGAAAGACAAGGCTTTCGGCAGGGGCTCCTTGTCAACCTCATCGAGGGGGACCGGTTGCGAAACCCGCAGGAAATGCTTGTTGTAAAGCTCCATCACCTCCTTGTCTATGACGGACATCACATCATAGCTCCGGAAGAAGGCACGGGTGGATTCCTCCGGCAACCGGCTTTTCTCATAGATGCCCGGCTCCATCCGGATGGGGGTTCCACCGGCAGACCATTCCGTGCACGGAAGCAGGAACAGGTATTCATAGCTTTCGGTAAGGTTGGGAAAGTCAAGATAGAAAGATATGTTTTCCAGGTCCGTCAGCGAGTCGTTCACCGCCAGGCCGAGCCATACCGTGCGTGCGGGCGTCCTTGTTTCCGTACGGGCAATCATGGTTTTCGACAGGGTATGGTCCACCTGATAGAGAATGTCGTCACACACCATGTATTTCACATCGGCTTTGTGCAACAGGGTGTCACAGGCCGGATAAAAGGAAATGCTTCCGGCGGACAGCTTCTGGGTCAGCAGGTCATTCTCATAATACATGCCCGACTCTTTCGTAATCAGGTAGCCGGGTTCGATGGGAGAGGCATGCACGACACCATGCGCGGGAAGTGCCGAGGTCAGTATGTCCGGTGTCAGAATGCGGGCGGTTTTTTCCAACAGCCGCGTCTCGATGGCCGTGAAATCTTCCCCCAGCATATACAGTTCGTTGGACAGCGCCTCCAGCATCAGTTTGACGACAGGGTCAAAATTTTCCGCTTTCTTGATTCCCCAGAATGCCGCCGCGTATTTCAGCATACGGTTCCTGATTTGCTCCTTGTTATATTTCTCCATACTCATACGCTTGTCATCGGGTTGAAATGGGTCCTAAATAAATCACATAGTAAAAGCAACGCTTCTCTCCGGTATGCACCAGATTGCCATAAACATATACCTGTACGCGTTTTTTTATGGTCGAAGCCTCGAACACATTGTCCTGCCGGGTGGTATCGTCGATAATGACCCGGACATTCACATTCGTAAGACGCTTCTCGTACCGGGTGATGGCTTGGGTGATATAGTCGGAAAACTGCCCTTCCCAGCGGGTATGCGAAATGATACTCTCAAAATCAAGATAAAAAATCTCGCAGCCGAAATCCTTGTCAAAGGCGTGCTCCCCGGGAGCCGTGTCAATCAGCATCTCGATGAATTGGTCGATGGACTCTATCTCCGTACAGGATGCGAGGCGGCTGTTTTCCACATCCTCGCCGAGCAAGGCTCCAAAATCCAGAGGCAGTTTGCAAAATTTCGTTTCCATACTTGTCAGCGCCATTCGTTATTCTCAAATTCGTCGTCACTGAATTGCAATACCCTTGCGGCAAACAGGAGTGTGATGCAGCTTTTTTGGTTCATACGGTCAACCTTACGCTGCAAACGGATGCAGTTCCCTTCCACGAAACGCAGGACGAATACGGCTTCCTGGTCCGGTTTGTCTTTCCGGTAGACCCGCAGGTCACCGTCCTCGCATGGTTGGCTGTAGGCCCCCCATTGCAACAGGCCGTCACCCGGCATACCTGCAAGGGTACAGGTAACGAAACCGCCGTATGCCTCACCTTCCGGCAATCCGTCACGGTCGGTATTCCGTTTGAATTGCAGGTCAAATTCTTCTACTGTGTATGTCTCGTGACATACGGACAGCTTCATCGCATAACGGTCATTCACCGTTCCGGGCTCTTTCCGTTTAAACAAGGCAGCAAACCAGTTCATAATCTCATTTCAAATTTAGGTGACACGAACCGCTGGCTTCCATTTCCCTGAAATGGATAAGCAGCGAAGTACAACTCTCTTTCACGGTCGAATGCACATGGAAATCCAGACATTGGGCTCCCTTGAACCTGATTGTTTCCTTTGGTGTCCCCAGCCTTCCCGAGGTGTTCATCACCTCCCCGCTTTTCAGGATGCGTGAATTGAACATCCATTCCAGCAACTCCTTCGAGGGAAATCCGGCTATGCTTACCTGCATCTGTCCCCCGGTGGTCTTCCCGGCCGCTTGCCCGCATGGGGTCATCGGCTTCCGGAAGTCATATTCATAACTCAACAAGTCGTAAGCCTGCACCTCATCATGTTCCGAGGGCTCGGCGGTCCAAAGTTTGATATACGATTGTGCACTCATAATATCCGTAATCTTTTATTCGTCCTCACTCATCAGATTGGTTTGCAACATAGTAGTCAGGGTCCGTTCCGGATTCATGCGTGACTCCACGAACAATACTGTGTCCTGACTGTCCAGATGCTTGCGCAAATAGGCTCGCAGGTAGGCTTTGAATGCTTGTACCTTCGTGCGGTATTCGTCTAAGGGAAGTGCGAAAATGTCTTGCTCTCCCAATCGCTCCAGTCCGTATTTTTCTAATTCATCCTCAAATGACTTTTTTCGTTCATCATCGGAAATGGCATAAATGATTATTATTTTATATTGTTCCATAACTTATCACGATTAAAATTGATAAATAAAACACATTAACAAGAGTCCTACAATGAGTATTATATATCTAATACTCAATACAATTTTATCAGAATATTTTGTATTATAAGTACTATCTTGAAATTTCTTAAATAAGATGCGAGTCCTTTTCTTATTATAATATATGTACACAACAATCCAGGGAAGTATAAAACCGACTATCCATACTATAAGTGTTGTTAGTTTAGACATATACGAAAAAAAGAAATCTCCTGTTAAAAAAAACGAGAATAAAAAAGACACGAACATATAAGTTATTGAAATAACTTCCGATAATATACAACTTGCACCAAAACGCGGAAATTCCTCATTTTTTAAGCAAACCAAATAATATCTATAGAATAAATAGTCAATAAATTTTTTCATAAAAAATATCAATCATAGGCTTAACTACACGAGTGTTATCCGGTACAATGATAAAATCATCATCATAATGTCTTTGCATCTGATAATGTATTTTATCTTCTCCGAAAACAACCCCATTTTCATCTCCTAAACCAATTTTTCCTGCATAGTAATCAATCCAGTCCCCTAAAGATTTGTCAGTTGTTGCATACAACAATATATCTGCACCTATAATAACTCCACCAAGTACCCATGAAGCAGGAAATGCTGAAGTTAACATAAAAATACTGAATAAATGAGAAACTTTTAATTGGTGAGAATTGTAAATATCGAAAGCAGTCAAAGATAAATTAGTCCTCCAAAGTCCCCGTTTTATTGTTTTCAATGTTTTGGGAATAATCTTATCATTCAATTCTCTTAAGGAAGTATTTATTCCATTTCTTTTTAAAGATTGAAATACGGACTCTGAAATTTTTTTGGCTCTATTTGCCCTTTGGGGATAGGGGTTATTTAAATACTTGTCGTAAAAATTCCTTTCAATATTAAACATTTCGTTTAATGGTCCTAAAGCTGTTTCAATCACCCCTAATGCAGAAGAAGAAGCCCATATTATTTCTGCAATATTGATTCTGAATTCAAATTCAAAATTTTTTAGACTACCTTCATAATTTATTCTTTCAATTGTCTTATTTAATTCATCAACATAGCGAATAGAAAGCATTTCTACATCAACAATAGCCTCTTGTTCCTTAAATTTTATACTAAGTTTTAAAGAATCAGGACTAGGTAAAAACAACTGCTTCCCCTGATAAACAACATAATAGCGACCAGCCATGTCTGTTTTCAAGATTTTTCTTTTAAGTCTTTCCACAACAATATCAAATCCTTCTTGAATACATTCTTCAGACTGGTCTATACATTGTATGTCAATTATTGGATGATAGCAATCTGTACCCGAGAATACTTCAACGGGGAGATGTTGCACAAAGGCATAACCTAATCCAAAGACATGACCTGTATAAAATTCTCCCCTTTTATTATTCTCCAAGAAATCATTAGGGCTTATAATTACATTATCATTTTGTATAGGCATAATATATCTTGCTACTTAACCCAGTTATTATCAAAATCAATACCATTCAAATTCACACTTTCAGGAGACAGTATTAAATTGGTGCTTAGACCTATACCAATGTTTATTGAACGCTTCAAACTGATACAATACGCATTCGTAAACGCCACCTCAAATATCACCCCGGACGTACCGGTCTTGAACAGTATCGCCCCGCTCTTCTTCATCCATGGTTTCACGGCCCATCCGTAGATGTTGTTCTTCACTGTTTGCGAAAGGGTTATCATGATGCGTCCGCCGCGCACTTCCCCTTCCGGCTGGTTCTTTATGCCATCGACAGGCTGGTGAAAACCGATTTTGAACTGTTCCACTGCATACTCGTCACCGTCAACACTGAATATGACATTCACATTGCTGTCCACTTGCGGAAAACTAAAGAGTCCCATAACATTGTTGTTTTTAAAATACCCACTGATTTTCAAATTCCTCCGAGCCGAACGTCAGTTTCTGAGCCTGCACGGTCAACTTGGTTGCGATATAGCTTTTCCCCTGCCGGATATAGCTGATTTCCATATCCACACAGGTCGCTTTCTCAAAGAGTATCTTTTCGAGCGTGGAACCCTGGTTGTCATGGACCACGATGGCTCCGTTCTGATACTTGCGGGCATCCAGCATCCACTGGATCATGTCACGGTTGGGAAGATGGGGATAAGTCACATAGAACGTACCGCCTTTCACCTCGGTCTGGGCCTGTCCTTTGATGTCTATCCCCTGGGCGAACCCGAACTCACAGCCGATAAGCTGGTAACTGTCCTTATACATATCGACCAGCGAGGAAGCGGCAAGATTGCCGATCTTTAAGAATACTGTATATCCAAACATACTGTACTTGATTATTGGTGAATATTCCAGGTTAATTCATTCTGTTCGTCCAGACCCACCTCCAGATTTTTTCCTTTGCACAGCTCTTCATTGATGATAAGCCGCGAAATCGGTCTGCGCAGGTAGTTGCGGATAACCCCGGCAACCTGACGGGCGCCGTATTTGGGAGTGAATCCTTTGTGGGCAAGCATTTTACGGGCATCGTCACTGATGGTGATACCGATACCTTGCTTGTCCAGCAGTTTCCTGACACTGTTGAACTGTATATCGAATATCTTCAACAGGATGTCTTCACGGATAGGAGAGAACGGAACGATTTCCGACAGACGCGCCAGGAACTCCGGACGGAAATACTGCCCCATCACCTCCATGATCTGGGTGGTAGCCGGCACATTGCCCGATTCCAACTGCTTCGTCAGCCATTCGCTGCCCACATTGGAGGTAAACAGCACGATGGAGTTGGAGAAGTCCCCTTCCTTGCCCAGACGGTCATGCAGTTTCCCTTCATCCATGATTTGCAGGAAAATATCATAAACGGACGGATGCGCTTTCTCTATCTCGTCAAAGAGGACCACCGCATAGGGTTGCTGGCGGATTTTATTCACCAGCATACCGCCCTCCTCATAGCCCACGTATCCCGGAGGCGCCCCGTAAAGCAAGGCGGCGGAGTGCTCCTCTTTGAATTCGGACATATCAAAACGGATCATGGACTTTTCATCGTTGAACAGCGCCTCCGCCAGTGCCTTGGCAAGTTCGGTCTTACCGGTACCGGTAGGCCCCAGCAGGAAGAAGGAACCGATGGGCTGGCCCGGCTTGTTCATACCGCTGCGGGATTCAAGAATGGCATCGGTCAGCGTTTTCAGCGCCTGGTCTTGACCGACAACCCGACGGCGCAGGTAGTCTTCCATGTTGAGCAGGCGTTCCTTCTCCTGCGACTGTATCTTGCCGATAGGAATACCCGTCTTGCCGGCGACAACGGCGGCAACCTCATAAATTCCTACCTCCTCTATGCTCTTTTCCGCAAATGACAGGATGGCAGCCAATGCGCTCCGCAGGTAAGCCGCCAGCTCTTCATACTCCTGCAATTCATGGATATCCGCCTCATCGGAAACCACGCCCAGAAGGATGGGGCTTAATTTGTTGTGCATCAGAAAAAGCAGCGTTTTCAGCTCTTCCACCTTTTCTTGAGGTGCTTTTTCCTCCTTTTCTATCTCGTCCAGTCGGGCAAGCAAGGCTTCCGTATCCTTCTTTCCTGTTTCATTGACCATCTTGATGGCCGAAAGTGTCATGTCCAGCAGACCGATGGCGGAGTCGGGCAAACGGCGGTCTTTCACATACCGCTTGGCAAGACGCACGCATTCCGCCACGGCATCGTCGCTGATTCCCACCCGGTGGTACTCCACGTATGATTGCCGGACGGAATGCAACATCTGTATGGCGGACTTCAAGTCAGGCTCATTGACCTGCACCACCTCAAAACGGCGGTTGAACGCATGGTCAGGCTCTATAATCTTACGGTATTCGTCAATGGTGGTGGCACCGATAACGGTCAGGTCGCCGTGCGACAATTCGGGCTTCAGCACATTGCCGGCGCCGGAATTGCCCTGCCGGCTGTCCAGCAGGATATGAATCTCGTCAATGAACAGGATGGCGTTGTCAATGCCGCGCAACTCTTTCACGATATTTTTCAAACGGTCCTCTATCTCCCCCTTGTAGGTGGCGCCTGCTATGAGCGAGGCATTGTCAAGCTCAAACACACGGGCTCCCTCCAAGAACGAAGGCACCTTATGGTTGACTATGTTCCATGCAAGCCCATACACTAGGGCTGTTTTCCCCACCCCGGCGTCACCGACAATCAGCACGTTCGATTTGCTGCGGCTGCCCAGTACCTCCATGACCATGCGGTTCTCCCGGTCACGGTTGATGGTCGGGTAAAGCCTGTCTGCTGCGGTGGCGGTAAGGTTCACGCAATACTTGGCGAGAAAGGAAGTGGAAGAAGAAACGGAACTTTGAATGAAACTCTCCGGCACGTTGCCGGAAACTCCCGCCAGTTCGTTACCTGTATATATGGAATAGATATCTTTCTCCAGGATAGGGAAAGACCTGAGCTGGTCACTGGAAAAGGCGATGCCCGGTTTCGTCAGTGCCAGCAACACGCAGATGGGATTGATGTCAAACAGCCCCATCTGTATCCGAGCGTCGTCAGCTGCACGGAAAACGGCGTCAATCTTCTCCGACGGCTTGATTTCGGCGAACCGGGTGGATTTCGGACATTGTTCGATATGGACATCCGCCCATTCCTCCAGATACCCCAAATCCTTACCTATACTTATTATAAAATCTCTTAGCCCTACATCTTTATGAAGTAGAGCCTTCAACAAATGCGAGGGAGTATAACACTCGTTCGCATTTTCACGAGCCACTGCAAGTGCTATGTTAAGCGCAATTTTTACAGAATCATCAAGATTAATGAAACCAACTCCTGTATCCATAATCAATAAGATTTAAAAATTGCGCAGGAGAACATTGCAAATATAAGGCAAAAAAATAAGCCCGCCACTTTTCTAGGCAGTTTTTTTTATGTTAACGAACATAATTTTTGAAAAAACCAAAAAATATCGCAAAAAATTTCCCGAAAAACTTTTGTAATTTTCAGAAAGCTCCATATATTAGTCGCCGGAAATTGAAAGCTAAAGGTGAGGAGGCGCCGAACCGCCGGTAGCCGGAAATTCCGTAATCAACTTTTTTACAAACTTTAAAACTTTGAGAATATGGCATTTAAAGCGTCATTTAAGTTTTCAGACTCAAGAGAGTTTGATGTATTGAGATGGGATGTCAAGTTCAATCGCGATGTGGATCCCAAAGGCCGTCCGGCATCTGACATCTATGGTGGTAAAATCTATGTAGAAGTTGAATCTACTCCGGACACCATTGTGTTGGACAAGATGTTCAAACAGTATCAGCCCGTAAACGGAAGCATCGTCTTCAAAAAAGCGGATGAGGATGCCAAGATGAAAGAATTGGTATTTGAGAACGGTTACGTGGTGGAATACGAGGAGGCACTGAATGTGGCCAACCCCTATCCGATGACAATCAAGTTCGCCATTTCCGCACAGACAGTGAAGATGGACGAGGCTACATTTGTACAGGATTGGCCGGAAAATAACTAACGGTTGTTTTCTAATCAAAGTTTTTAAGGTGCCGGAATATACCAATTCCGGTTATTTCGGCACCAAAAAACATACCGACTGGTCGGTTTGATTAATTAATTTTCATAGCAAAAGATAGTATGGGAGCAAGTTTTCTGAATTTGGTAACTACCAAGGTGACAGTGAAAGGAGAGGAACAGAAGTTCGTTTCACTACGGCTTCATCAGCGGTTTAACCGGCATCACGCCTTTACTGTAATTGTGAATTACCTCTCGCCCGGCAATACGTTCAAGCAGACACCTGAAAAATTCATCAATTACATCGGGGAGACTGTCAGCATCTCGTTCGCTCACAAGCAGACGGGCGAAAGTTATGACTTCGAAGGGGTTGTCACACAGGTAGAAATGGTCGGAAGCATGGGTGAGGCGGGCGGAGTGGCCATTCACGGAGCAAGCCCCACGATATTGTATGAGAACAACGGGACGCTTGACTCGTGGATGGACCAGACCCTCTCCGCCATCATAAAGGAGGCGACACAGGAATACGGGAAGGTCCCGCTGGCTTCCAATCCCAAATACTCCGCCAAAATTCCTTACATGGCGCAGTACAACGAGAGCGTCTTCGACTTTATGAATCGGCTCTCCGCCCAATATGGCGAGTGGTTCTATTACGACGGGAAAAAAGTCTATTTCGGCAAACCCGACAAGGACAACACGGAAAAGATCATGTACGATGTGGACTTGGAAGAGGTACGTCTGGTGGCAAATCTGGTGCCGGGCAAATCTGCAAGATACGATTATGTAGCGCAGGAGAACAAACAACATAATGCAGACACGCCCGCCAAACCCGATGGTATGAATGACCTCCAGTCCATTGCGCATGACTGTTCCGAAAAGGCGTATGGGGCCAAGACGACTGCCGCCGCCAATCCGCACATCGCTGACAAGGCGGGACTGGACGGGCAGATGAAGGTCCTCAAAAATGAGTCCGGTGCCAATTTGTTGAACATAAGGGGCATAGGAAAGACATGCCGGATTCGGATAGGCGAAGTCATTGAGGTCTCTTTCCCCGGTGATATGAACCTGCCGCCTCTGGGAAAATTCCGCATCACCGAAATCACGCACGAGGTGCGCCGTGACGGGCATTATGCCAACACGTTTGCCGGGATTCCTGACGGAACGGTAAACATCCCTGTTCCCGACGCAAAACTCCCGCTGGCATTGCCCGAGCTTGCGACGGTGAAGAAAAATGACGACGAAAAGGAACAGGGACGGGTGAAAGTGAGTTTCGACTGGCAGAAAAACGGGAAAACAACCAACTGGATCAGGGTGCAGAGCCCCAATGCGGGAGTAAGCGACGCCGTATCCAAAAACCGCGGATGGGTGTTTGTTCCCGAAGTCGGTGACCAGGTCATGGTGGGGTACGAACACGGCAATCCGGATCGCCCCTATGTGACCGGAGCCATGTTCCATTCCGCTTCAGGAAAGGGAGGGGACAAGGACAACAAGACCAAAAGCATTATCACACGCAGCGGAAGCGCCATCGTTTTCGATGATGAGACGGGAAGCATTGTCATCACCGACCGGACGGGAAAACAACTGATCCTGCTGGACGGAAAGGACGCCATTACGATTATGGCGAAAAAGAGCGTAGTCATCACCAACGAGGACAAGTCCGTTATCGTAATGGACGAAAAGTCCATCGGTATGCAGGCAGACACGATTTCCATCGAAGGAAAGAAAAACATTACATTGGTCTCGGGCAACGAAAATATGGTATTCAGCAGCGAAAAAAACATCATCAACGGCAGCGCCACCAATATCAAGCTAGAGGCGGCCAAGGAATATGACTTGAATACACAGACCGGAACCATGAAAGGCACGAACCTCACTGTGGAGGGAACGGCAAACATGACCGTAACGGGAGGAATTGTAAAAATTAATTCATAAACGGATTGGATATGGGAGCATCAGCATCTGTAATACAGGAATACTACAAGGCGGTCGATTACTGGGCGGACATAGCCGGAAAGAAAGACTGGAAACTGGCGATATGGATTGTCGGAAGGAACGATGTGGACCTGGTGGACAAGTTTCTGGAGATAGAGCGTTCCCCTGTAGGACAGTTCGATGACATATTTTTCCGTTTCGACACGCCCTACAGAGGCGATGACGACGAATATGCCGCACAGCTTTGGCAGGAATATGCCGGATGGTTTGAGGAGCAGGCGGAAGAGAAGGATGACATGCTCAAGGCGTTGCGGCACGATGGGCTGCTCAAGACGGAGTACCGCCCCGACACGTCGGCCGAGCCCACGGCGGCAAACCTGTGGAAGGAGATGTTGCGCTTCAAGGAGTGCATATCCCGTTTGGAGAATGCCTTCTTCTGCATCTATTTTCCTCCGGAACAATCCGGGGAGTTTCCCCGAACGGAATGGTTCGGACAGGTACTGAAAGAGGGTGTCCCGCAGGGCATCCGTCTGACAACCATTGATTTGAAAAAGAACAGGAGTGTCGCTTTGGACGAGTCGCCGGAGGTGGTCCACATACGCCCCCGCCTTGACATGGCGGCGGCACTGCATAACCGGATGGCACGGGCGGATGCCGGCAACGACCTGATTGCGCCCGAGAACCGGTTCAAACAGCAGGTGACGGCAGTCATGGACTGCACGCAGAAACAGAACTTGAAACTGCTGGAAAAGGAAATAAGGAAGCTCCTGGATATCGCCGGGGAACTGAAGGATGCGAATATTCGGATATCCGCTCTCTTCATCGCTTCCGAAGCCTGCTATGCTATCCGCGAATACAAAAGCAGCATGAGATACAGCGACAAGACCATCCGCGAAGCGGAAAAGGTGATGAAGGATGGCGAGGCGGCGGGATACAGCTACTGGAAGATGGCTGTTTCCATGAAGGCGGCAATCCTGACGGCAGAAAAAAAACGCGAAGAGGCGGTGGCTTTATACGAGGAGATAGCCGGGAAAGCTGTCGAACGGAAGGACCCCTATTATGTCATGGAGGGCTACCGGATGTGCGGCTTCCTGCGGTACGAGGAAGGGAAGCTGGAACAGGCGTTCGAATATTTCCTGCTGGCACTGGCGGGAGGAAGCTATCTTTCCGAAGACATCAGACGGGGTTCCACCTTCACCTACGCGGCACACCTGGCGCTCCATACGGGCAGGCAGGTGCGTGCGCCGATTGACATCGAGGTACTGGAACACCAGCTTCACGAATGGCTGGGCGAGGACTGGAAGGAACTGGTGGAGAACCCCTCCATGCGGCAAGCAAAAGCCAGAAGAAAAGGAGGTATTTTCAACTGAAAGAGAATTTAATCAACATATAGTTTAAACTTAAATATCGAATTTATGGATCTTGGAAATTACGGAATCGGCGGAAACGAAGTGAAGATTGACGCCTCCGAAGGCATTGCGGAAATTCCACAAAACCGGACATTATTGGTGGAGCAGTTGACTAAAGACGAACCGGTGGCTCCCGAAGTGATCACGGGGCTGACCAATATCGACCAGGTCTTCGCGCATTTCTTACCGGAGATAGATATTGAGTTCACCGATGCGGAAGGTGCTCCCGTGGAGGAAAACTTCCGTTTTCACAATGTGGGGGACTTTTCTGTCAAGAAAATGACGGAGCAAAGTCATTTCCTGTCAGGACTGAATACGGAAAAGCAGTTCGCTGACAGAATGGAGAAGTCGTTGCGCTCCAACAAGGTGCTGCAACGGGTATTGGAGAATCCGGCGACACGCGAGGCATTCGTCAATTCGCTTTCTGCCATGCTGGACGATTTAAAGAAAAACGAGAAGTCTAACCCTGCAAATGAATGACAACAGCTATGAGTGAACAGAACACACACAGGGAGGCAGCCGTACAACAACAGCAGGCTGCGGCACAGCCCAGAAACCTGAACGCGGAGCTACAGGTCCTGGCTAAGTTTGGTGGTTTCAATGTCCTGGAGTCCTCTGTGGACGGCATACAGAACCTGAACCCGGAGCGCAAGGCGCGCCGTAACATTTTCCTTACAGACCCCGAACGGGCGCCTGAGCGCAAGGAGCTGGAAAAACGGCTCGAAATGTGGGTGGACATGCTGCAAGGCAACAAGTCCATCAGCGAAATGATCGAACTGTGCCAGAAGAAATCGGCGGCCGTCTCCGACCTGCTTTCCCAGAACCAGCTGAAGGCGGTGGAAGAGGTGAAACAATTGGAGAAGTCATACCGTACGGTCATGCTTTTCTACAAGAATACGGATTCCGACAAGATTAAGAACATTTCCATCGTCAATGCTTCCATGGAGCAGCTCACCGACCTGGACAACTCTTTCTTCATCGATGCCATTGCGGACGAGCTGCGTGCCAACTACGACCGTCTGGACCTGCGTACCAACTATTCCTTGCTGGTCATCCCCGGCTACCTGGGTTCCAACAAGGTGATTGAGAAATGGGCGAAGATAGCGCATGACAACAAGGTGATGATTTATACCGACTTCGCCGACCTTGAAAAGCCGGACGATGTCATCGAAATGTTCTTCGACTCCAACCTGTCGGGAGGCGATGTGTACAAGTCCAACGTATGTATGGCCTGCAACTACCTGGTCGGACGTGGACGTTATGCCGAACTGGGCGAGACGGAGGACTTGCTGATTCCGCCTTCCGCGGCACTGGCGGGCAGCGTGTACAAGACAGTGATGGCACAGGTCACCGCTGGCAAGAAATACGGTTCCATGAGCGAGGTGGACGGAGTGGCTTTCAACCTGAAGAAGAGCGAGATTTCCGAACTGGAGAAGATTGGTCTGATTCCCATGGTGAAGGAATACGGCAAGGTGATGGCGTTCTCCGCCAAGACGTTGTTCAACGGCGACAACCTGGGCTTGCAGACCTATTCGGTGGTACGTGTGTTCGACTGGGTGACCAAGGTATTGATGGACTTCCTCAACCGGCGCGCTTTCGAGAACTGGAACAGCAAGGCGGAGAGGGATTTGCGCGGACAGATCAGCAAGTTCCTGGACAGTATCCAGGGTCCCGGACGCCTGATTGAAAAATTCAAAATTCTCCGCTTCGAGCGTGACCCGAAACAGAAAGACCGCATTTTCCTCGACATTCACTTGACTCCTTACTTCCCGGCAAAGAGTTTTGTCATCAAGTTGGAAGGCACCAAGGGGGATGACGAGAATGACTGGAACAGCGATTATGCACAGGATGCATAAGCAATCCCTTTTCTGAAACAGCCGGAGAATTCCGGTTAACCTCTCCGGCTGTTTCCTTTCTTTACTTTTCTAAACCGTTCTCACTATGTCAGATGTGTTGAAAAATATAGCTGATGCCGTTGACAACAACAGCACCAGACGGGGATTCTCCGACCTTTTCGCCGACTCAAAGGCTGCCCTGGACAAGCTCCAGGCGGGACTGGGCGGACTGCTCCCATCCATGCCGGGCATGCCCGTAGCCAAGTTCGGCGACCTTGCCATAGGGATAGACATGCACCCTACGGTCACACCGCCGTCACCCGTCATGCCCGTGCCGCATGTGGGGAAAGTATATGACCTCATGGCGGACATCATGGCAGGCATCGCCGCCGCCATGCCGCCCGTCACCGAAGGGGTGGCGGGAGTGGCGTGCAGCATTCTCAAGGGGATGGCACCTACGGTGAAGGTGCATAACCAGTGGATTGCGCAGGCGGGCATAGGCATCGTGCACCTGCCTGCATTCGTCCTGCACCCGGCACCGCTGGTCAGCGGCATGTCCGAGTCGGAGATGTGGATGGGCAGCGCAACCGTGCTGGCGGACGGTGCCCCCTGCTCCACGCTGACACATCCGGCGCTCTCCTGCAACCTGGTCGGCATCCCGACCATTCCCCGCAAGGGAAAGCCCAAGAAAGTGAGCAAGGCGTTGCTGGCACCCACATCCATGCTCTCCACCATCACTTCCGTAGGCAAGCCGGTGCTCGTGGGCGGGCCGCCCACCATCGACATGTTCGCGCTGGCAATGAAGTTCGGGCTCAAGGGGCTGGGAAAAATGTGGAAGAAACTGGGCGACAAGTTCCAGGACCTGATTGACAAACTGAGAAAGAAAGGAAAGAACCGGCTGGCGGACATTCTTCAGCCCATCAAATGCAAGACATTCGGCGAGCCGGTCGATGCGGCAACAGGCAGGGTGTACCACACTAACGTGGATTTCGAGCTGCCCGGCCCCATCCCCATCGTGTGGGAACGCACCTATTACAGCGATGCCTCTGTGGATGGCCCGTTGGGTTACAACTGGCACCACAGTTACAACCTGGGCGTCCGGCGGCTCGAAGAAGGGGTTTTCCTCTTCCGCCATGCCGACGGACGGGAGTCCTTCCTGCCCGTGCTGGAACCGGGGGATTCCTATTTTGACCGCAAGGAACAATTGCTCTGGACGCTTGACGGGCAGGGTTATCTGCTGACCGACATCCGGGGACTGCAATACCGGTTCAACGGACCGGAGAACCGTTTCGGATACCGCATGGTGTCGGGCATATCCACCAAAGATGGGTTCCGCATCCGTTTCGAATACGTTTCGGCTGGGAAACTGGCGGGAATCGTATCTTCTCGGGGGGAACGCTTGAAGGTGGAAACCGATGAATTGGGACGGGTATGCTGTGTGTCCATGAAACAGGATGGCGAGGAGATCAGGCTTGTCCGCTATCGTTATGACGACCGGGGCGACATGGTGGAGACCACCGACGCGCTGGATGTCAGCAAGCATTTTGTCTATACCGACGGGCATCTGCTGGTACAGCTGACCAACCAGGGAGGCATGTCCTTCCATTGGGAATACGAGGGCAAAGGTGAGAACGCCCGTTGTGTGCATACATGGGGGGACGGCGGTGTCATGGAGTACTTTATCCATTACGGCAAAGGCTACACCCATATCCGTAACGGGGAGGGTGCCGAAACCGAATACCATTACGGGGAGGACAAGCTCATCTACAAGATAGTGGATGCCAATGGGGGAATCACCCGCCAGCAGTACAACGGATATCAGGAACTGGAGGTCACGGTCAACCCCGAAGGCTATACCCGCAAGACTTCCTACAACGAGTTTGGTCAGCCTGTCCGGATAACGGACGAGAACGGCGAGGATACGTTCCTGAGCTACGACGGAAACCGTAACCTCGTCCTGCTCTGCACGCCGGGAGGGAAACAGCTCTCCTGGGATTACGACGAGATGGACCGTGTCGTCAGCCGCACCACGCTCAGCGGAGAGACTGTGAAATACACTTACGAGGGAGGCGTATTGCATACCATTACCGACGGACAGGGACGCGTCTATACCCTCACCTTCAACGACCGCTACGACCTCGAACTGCTGCGGTTTCCTAACGGCCTGTTCCGCAGGTGGGAATACGACGGCAGGGGCAGGCTCATACAGGCGGTGGATGTCAAAGGTAATGCCACCAGGTACGCCTATGACCGTGCGGACAACCTGATACGGCTGGAGGAACCGGACGGCAACGTGCACCGGTTCGAGTATGATGCCATGGGGAACATGGTACATGCCACGGACAACATCCGTGAGGTGAAGTTCACCTATGGGGCATTGGGGGTATTGAAAAGCCGTGAGCAGGAACGCCATCGGATTACATTCGGTTACAACAGCGAGTTGCAGCTCCGGCGTATCGGAAACGAGGCGGGCGACAACTATTTCTTCGAGCTGGACGGGCTGGGACAAGTCGTTACGGAAATCGGTTTCGACGGGCTACGACGCGAGTACGAGCGCGACGGTGCCGGACGTGTCACACGGGTAAACCGTCCCGGGAACAAATGGACGGAATACCTGTATGACGGGCTGGACAACATACTGAAGGAAGAACAGTACGATGGTGAGGTATCCCTCTACACGTATGACAAGGACGGAATGCTTGTCAAGGCGGAAAACAGCGAGAACCTGCTGGAGTTCACCCGTGACAGGAAGACGGGACAGATTATTGAGGAGAAACAGGGAGAATATACCGTCAACCGCACGTACGACAGCGAGGGCAACTGTACCCGCATCACCAGCAACCTGGGAGCGGACATCCGTCATACGTACGACCGTGAAGGTAACTTGCAGACCATGCAGGTGGGCGAAAGCTGGCAGGCGTCATGGATACGTGACAATACCGGGCTGGAGGTGCAGCGCACCTTTTCCGGCGGTGTGACTGTCAGGACGGAACGTGACTGCTTCGGCAGGGAGGTACGCAAGTCGGTACGGTCGGGCGGCATAGAGAAAGGGGCTTACCGCTACCAATGGGGAATCGCCAACCACCTGCTCTCCAAGGAAAACGAGCTGACGGGTACCGTCACACGATACGACTACGACCGTTTCGACTTCCTTATCCGGCAGGAGACCATGCAAGGTTCGGAAACGGATGTGATTTACCGTATGCCGGACTTCGTGGGTAACCTCTTTGAGACACCGGACAAGAAAGACCGCAAATACGGTGCCGGGGGAAAACTTTTGGAAGACCCGGATTGTTTCTATCATTACGATGACGAGGGGAACCTCATTTTCCGTGAGTTCAAGCAGTTGCAGGAAACGGGCGTAAAGTTCGACCGCAAGCGCATGGAGAAAGAACGGGGCATCCGTTGCCTGGCAACGGGAATGGGATGGCTTTACGAGTGGAGTTCCAACGGAATGCTGAAGAAGGTGATACGCCCGGACGGAAGACCGGTGGAGTTCCGATACGATGCGTTGGGACGACGCACGGCTAAGCTGTATTTCGGAAAGGTCACACGTTGGGTATGGGATGGAAACGTGCCTATCCATGAATGGGGCTACAAAGTCACCAATATGCAACCAGATGAGGAAGAAAGCGCTCCACCCAAAGAACCGACAGAGGATATTACCACGTGGGTGTTTGAGGCAGGCACGTTTGTACCTACAGCGAAGATACAGGATGGTAAGCAATATTCCATTGTGTCCGATTATTTGGGTACCCCCATACAAATGTACGATGAATTGGGAAACAAAACTTGGGACTGCACCTTGGATATTTATGGAAAAGTGACTAACTTTGAAGGGAGTTCTTTGAATGAGTGTCCGTTCCGCTATCAGGGACAGTATGCTGATGAAGAGACAGAATTGTACTATAATCGGTTCAGGTACTATAGTCCCCAAAAAGGTGGATATATTTCAAAAGATCCAATAGGATTAAATGGAGGAGAAAAATTATACAACTATGTATATGACCCCAATAGTTGGATAGATGAGTATGGATTAGTACGTAACGGACATCTTGCAGGTAATAAACACCCCATAACAGGTGTACCTTTCGATAGTAACGGCTTCCCTGACTTTTCCAACTATCTTTACAGTAAAGGGAAAAATGATGTTATGATTACTCCAACAGGAAATAGAGATTTAGATTTTAAGGCAGCCAATGCTAAAGCTGGTTATACAGAAACCCCTAAAGGCTATACTTGGCATCATCACCAAGATAAAGGACGTATGCAACTTGTTGAAACAGAAATCCATGCCAAAACAGGGCATACAGGAGGCTTTTCTTTACATTAATAAAAAAAGAATAATATGGGAATTAAATTTTATGACACAGAAAAAGCAATAAGTAAATTTGATTTTGAAAATATAGAAAAAATATTAACTTTTCGTCTTCCTGAAGAGTACAAAACACATCTATTAATGTATAATGGTGGAAGATGTAAACCCAATATTTTCTCTTTCATTGAAGAAGGAAAAATTTCTAAATCTAGCATAGATTGGTTTTTAGCAATATATGAAGGAAAATATGACAACCTGAATACATATATAAATATGTATAAATTTGAGCAAAAAAGAATTCCTTTCTATTTAGTTCCTATAGCCCATGATGCTGGTGGAAATTTAATTTGTATCTCTTGTTCTGAATCAGATTATGGATATATTTATTTTTGGGATCATGAGAAAGAACAAAATCATGCCCATACTGATTATTGGGGTAATATTTATTTAATAGATAAAAGTTTTAACCGTTTTATAACAAATTTGAAATTCAAATAGTGTAATTAATGTATAAGAAAGACCTCAATAAATACTAATGGATAATAATATTTATATAAATAGAGAAACTTTTGAAATTCTGAGAACTCAAGGAATTCCTTATACGGGATTTGTTATCGGTGAAGGTTATGCTTTTGTAGAATATCAAGAATATTCACAGTCTTCCAATGGAGATATAGTGAATATGAATGGTGATATTCCTTGGGGGCAACTCTATATACCTGGCATCATACAAGTTCAGTGTATTGACACTTCAATAGAAATGGTAAAAAAGAGCCTGAAAGGGCTTTTCCAAAAAAATGGTTGTGCCACTTATATAGTTTGTGAAGGAGATACATTGTCATATATAGCTGAAATGTTTGATGTAACAGTTGAAAATTTGATAAAGTGGAATAATTTATCAAATAAGCATTTTCTATCTATCGGTCAAAAACTTTTAATTATTGATATAACACAACGGAGAATAATTGACATTCCTAAAGAATCTTATCAAGGAGAAATAAAGAAACCAAGAGGGTTGGCTGCTTTAGAAATGGAATTAAATTCTTCATCTTCTAATACTTTAATGGGATTAATAAAACTTGCTATAAAGTTTTATTATGACGGATTTAATGCACCTGTGATTTGGCTTACAGGGCATACGCTGGGGGGATTCTCTCAAACGCCTCAGGAAAGAGCCCAAGCATTTATAGATTTTGCACCTTCTGCTTTTTTTGGTGATGCATTAAGAATATTGGGGCCTTGTAGTAAAATTGAAAAGGGGCTTCAAGGCTATAATGCTTATATTAAATCGTCAAGGTACAAACAAAATCTTTATAAGCCATCAGGACATGGATGGCAAAAGGAAGCAGGGAAAATGTATCAACAAGCAAAACAACGTTTTATAATGAGGGAAGATGCTAAAACCTTTATTGATGATATTGGAAAAATTGATTTTGGGTGGAATAATCTACCTGACACATTAAATAACAACAAATAATGAGTGTTCCCGGTATTTATTATCATACTGGTAAGTTTTTGGTTTGGCTTTGGTGTAAATATGTCAAGAAAACCAAGATTGGATATAAGGACATTATATTCAAATACTCTGGTTGGCTATTTTGGACTGTAGGAGTAATCTTTGGAATTTTTGTAATAATATCGGGGTATATCTTATTGATTGTGATAGGAATGCAATAGCCAAATCATTACAAATTTTCTAAATGCGGTTACAATAATTCTGTCCCATCCAGACTTTGCAATTCCTGATTCTTTCCACTGAAAGTATATGGAGCTGTAACTATTCAGCCAAAGGATAGGCATACCTAATCAGCACTCATCATTAAACGAGCGCGAGGATGGCGTCAAGGGGTGATTGGTTATTTTTCCAAGCCGTGTCGGCTATGGAGTGGATTGCGTGGAAAGCGTCGGCACCTGTGTCGGATCGGAAGCAGCCGGATATTTTCTGTTTTATCTTGAGTTTTCGGATTCCACGCTCTGAGGCGTTGTTGTCAGATGGTATAGCAGGGTTTTCGAGAAAGTTGAAGATATAATTCCGGCATTTTATCAGACCGCGTTTCAGTTCGTTGAACTCCTTGCGCAGGTGATCAAGGTTTTTCTTCAGCAGTCCATCGAGCCTTTCCAACCAACTTTTGGCAGATATCATTTCTGCTGGTTTCTCGTTCCGCTCATGTATTGCTTCACGCAACAGCGACTTCACCTCTTGGGCCCATCTCTGATTCTTATCTATGTCGTTTAGGTATTCAAGATTCCGCAGCAGATGGGCAAGGCATACCTGGTTGTTCAAGAAGTCGATGGCGAAGTATGCGCTGTGGCGGTCTGTCACAGCGACCATATTTTTCAGAGAGTTGCCGAAACGGTCTTCGAGGACTTTTGCGCCACGTCCGCTGCCTCGGAAGACAAGTGTCAGATAAGCTGTCTGTGCTATCCATGACCGGTTGAGTTTGCCCTTGCAGTAGCAACCCGACTCATCGAAGCCTACAACGGAAGACTCCCTGATAAGCCGTTCGATAAGAGCAATCCTCCTTTGCGGCGCGGTTCATAGCCACGATTGCAGCAGCCGCAAGAACAGACCTTTTTGTAGAATCTGCGCTCTCGGTATACCGGTCTGATGGGTGGCAAGTCGATTTCCTGTGTCATATAATCCAGCTCACCTTCGATGTCCGACAGGTCGCGGCCGCACGATTGGCGATATTGCGACTGCACATTCTCTATTTCATCAGGATTGGCGACCATCTTTTTCGTAGTACCCTCGTGCCCTTTCTGACCACCAACGGGTCTGCCGGACTTTTGGCGCAACGACTTGGTTCGCCGCTAAACCTCCGATTTCATTGGATCTTTGGATGGTGGAGTGCTGCTGTCGCCGGAGTCCTTGAGCGGCTTTTCATACTTCTCCAATCGTTTGCTCAACTCGCGGTTTTCTTTCAGCAGTCTGTCGACATTACAGTTGAGGGTGCGGTTTTCCGCATACAGCGAGTCAACCGTTTTTCTCAACGATTGAAGCTCTGTCTGAAGACAGACCAACGCCTTTGATATGTCGTTAACCTACTGTTTCACAGATACAAAGATAGCAATTTCAATTAAAATAACACAATAAAATCACAACTAAATCCTATAAATGTCAGGAAATTATCTCATTTTTAAGATGGGCTTCGCAGGATTATGCTTTGGCTGAATAGTTACGGATAGAATATACTTCAAACTGTCCAAGAACTCTATCGAACACATAGCATAATTGTATAAACAGAGTATGAGTTTTTGGACAGCTTGAAGTATCTATACTACCGTACACGATTCCAGATTGAGTTTTGCTTTCGGGATTCCAAGCAGTTTACCGGACTCAATGATTGTCAGGCAAGGGACTTGAGGAAACTTGACTTCGCTTTCAATGCGTCACTGGCATCGGTAAACATCGCAAAGGTCATGCGGAAACGATACTATCCGTCGCTTTCCATCGGACTGCTAAAGGCCTATCTGAGTAATATTTATATGCTTAAAAGAATTTTTAGAAAGTCAGGTCTGAAACCGAACAGAACTTTTAATACTAAACTTGTCAAAGAACTATTTGGCATAGTGGCAGAAGCCGCTTAGCCGATATGTTGAATTTTTAACGGACTATTATTCTATAGATTATCTGAAAAATAACGCTTGCTTTTCTTACTCTTATTATACGTTTTGGAATCCAATCCTTTATCCGTTGCAATGGCATTCCGATTCAATTCTTCAAATTTGCGGAATGAATCAATAAACTCGTTTTGGTTCTCATTGTCAATAAGGGAAAATCCATGAGTGTCATCTATAAGGCTGAAATCAAGTTTCCCTCCACTGAAACGGGTCGTGATATACTTCTCGAGAGGCAATTCCCCTCTTTCAAGCAAGATGGAATACAACTGATTCCCCTTTCCATATATTCCCCACCGAAATAACAACTTCGTCTTTAGTTACAACAACCGGATGCTTCTCATACAAGGAGCGTATAAACGACAGAAGGCAGACCGCACGGGCAGTGGCTTCGGCAACGGAACTGCCGGACACATCCGCTTCATCTATGACACGGGCTTCCGGTGCTGTCAACAAATCGTTGATAGTTTTATCGAAAGTGGTTTACACCCCTTAAAAACTTCCTTACTTGAACGAGCAGCTAAAACTCTCAAAAGAGCTATGTTTATCAGCCGTTTTTTACCTCCTGACAGAAGTAACCGTATGGCAAGTCCATGATACGGGTAAATAAATCGGGGATTATCTATTCGCTTTTCTGTTTGGGCTTCCATACTAAACCTCCAGAAAAAACGGGAGTTAGATTCTGCATTGAAGGAATCTTTTCCCCTTTTCCGCTTCAACTGGAATACGGAAGCCGTCCGCGTGGTACATTCTCCTTCAAGATCCATAATTCCTTTTTTCTTCTTAACATAAAGATACAATGTTTTTCTAAGAGATATTCTACATCAATCAGCTTCCGTTAGTACCCTTTGATATTTTTTTGAAAATAACCAAGGATAGGTTTTCATTTTTTGATTTTAACTTATATATTTGCAAAAACAAACCGACTAATCGGTTTTTAAACAAAAGTGGAATTTATATTAGGTTGGTTAGATCATATAGTTAATGTCGTTAAATTCAACCGCATTAAACAAAAGGCAGTCTAATTCGCTAGTATATCAACTTTAAGAAAGTGTAAACTATAATTAAATATTAATCTTTAATTGAAAAGCATTATGAAGAAAAAGATGTTCAAATTTATTTCATGCATAACCATTTTATTTATGGTTTCATGCTCTGGAGATGATTTACTTTTCTCCTATGAAGATGATGTTACCACAAGGGGACTTTCGGGTAGAGCTTCATTGACTTATCCTATGAGTAGCTTTATTAGTAATGTGTCGTTGAGTTTAACAGACCAAGGTTCTGTCAATTCCATTCTTGAGGAATTACAAAGTAATCCTTTAGGCAAAGGATACAGATGTGTTTTCAAGAAACTGACAACTAAAAAGGTATCAAAAATATCCCGAGGCGATACAGGCACAGCACCAGCTTCGTACAATGCAAAAACGAATGAGGTATTGTTGAAAACAGGCTCAACAATCGCAACGAATTCAATACAGGAGGAGTTTATACATGCCGCACAAGATAGAGTATATTTCAATGGAATTCTTCAATATGCAGGTAAAGAAGGAACTCCAAACATAGAATTTGAAGCAAAGATTATTCAAGAACTTATATATTGCGCTAATGGATATGGATTTGGCGGCTTAGGAGCAGGACCGACACATGCCGATGATTATACAAGATGGATTATGTTGTTATGTGAAGATGGTTTTCTTGATGAAAAATTTCCTTCTCTATCAGAAGTGTTATCTACTAAATATGCTGGATATGGTTATTACAACTATATGGAGTTTTTTAAAGTTAAAGATCCTGGCTATAATAAAGGTATCATTTATAGTATGCAGCCTTCGCTACTTGATTATATAAGTAATAATTACGGTATTTAAAAAAGATATTATGAAGACATTAAGTTTTTTTATTTCAATAATTGTCGCATTATTTGTTTTTACAAATAATATTTGTGCACAAAACGAAGTTAAAGTTTCCAATGGCAAATCTTATGTATATGATTATAAGAACCAGAAGATTTATCGTCAAACTTTGAATAGAAGTTTTCAGCAAGATAAAATACTGGACAATTTTGTAGCCAAACAAACGACACCAGTAAATAACTTATACATAGAAGTATTATCACCGGCAAGATTGGAAGAATTGAAATCTGAAAAGATAGCCACTACATTTATTTGTGATTCGTACGGAAAAGTAAAATCTGTAGAATTTCTATTTTTCAAAGAACCTTTTTTGTCTGTCGATGAAATAGAAAGATTAGAAGAAGCTTTTTTGAATTACACATTTGATTTGAAAGTATATGGAGATAAGCATGATTCAAATCTTTATAAATTTGCAATTGCTTGCTTTTTTAGTAAACTTTAAATAGGAAAGGGATAAAATATACTTCAAACTGTCCAAGAACTCTTATCGAACACATAGCATAGTATGTATAAACAGAATATGAGCTTTTGGACAGTTTTCTATATATAAAAATAATACCAAGACTATAAAAATATTATCCCATATCACTCAACTCATGGTCTAAATCAAACCTCAACACATAAAAAATACCATTATCCACATAACCAAAACATCTGTTCCGTTGAGTGATTTTGAATTTTTTAATGCCTTTCTTCTATAGATTATCTGAAAAATAACGCTTGCTTTTCTTATTCTTATTATACGTTTTGTAATCCAATCCTTTGTCCGTTGCTATGGCATTCCAATCCAATTCTTCAAATTTGCGGAATGAATCAATAAACTCGTTTTGGTTCTCATTGTCAATAAGGGAAAATCCATGAGTGTCATCTATAAGGCTGAAATCAAGTTTCCCTCCACTGAAACGGGTCGTGATATACTTCTCGAGAGGCAATTCCCCTCTTTCAAGCAAGATGGAATACAACTGATTCCCCTTTCCATATATTCCCCACCGAAATAACAACTTCGTCTTTAGTTACAACAACCGGATGCTTCTCATACAAGGAGCGTATAAACGACAGAAGGCAGACCGCACGGGCAGTGGCTTCGGCAACGGAACTGCCGGACACATCCGCTTCATCTGCCAGGTAATCGCATTCGGTTCCTGCTGGGGGCATCGTCCCAAAACGGATTACAGATGGCACGTGCCAATGTACTCTTGTACCGTTTCACTTCATCTATGATACAGGCTTTTGGTGCTGTCGGCAAATCATTGATAGTTCTAAAACATAAGCCTAATAATCATAACTTTTTTAAAACCGGGTTTGTCGCTTCCGTTTTTTAAATTACCTTTGTAGTTACTTAGTTATAAATGAAACAGATTCAATGATTAACAGCATATTATTAACTGATTTTACAGGCTTTGCAAATACCCGGTTTGATTTCACCAAAGGGATAAACATCCTTATTGGCAAGAATGGTACGGGCAAGACGCACGTACTCAAATGCTTGGCGGCAACTTTGCAGGCACGGCATGACTTCCTCGGCAAGAACTCAGTTTCCAAGGAACAATTTGAGTACATCTTGGCGGAAGACATGATATTTTATTTCAAGCCGGATGTCATAGGCAACCTGGTCAACAAGGGAGTACCTTCAGGTAGGGCAAACATTACAGTCACGATAGACGGCAAACTGTTGCAATACAGCTTCTCATCCGCTTCCAAAACAACTGTAAAATTAGAAACGGACGAAAAGTGGGACGACCGCCACTTTATCTATATCCCCCCACGTGAGATGTTCTCTTTGTTCGAAGGCTTTATCGGTTTGAGCAGTAAACGTGAAATTTCATTTGACCAAACGTATATCAATCTGGCGCACGCGTTGTCACTCCCCATATTGCGTGAGTCGGAAGGCAATCCGTTGAAACCGGCTATCGAGTTGCTGGAGCAGGAATTGCAGTTCAAGGTATTGCAGATGAACGGACGTTTTTATATACAGACAGAAAAAGGGAACATGGAAGCGCACCTGGTAGCCGAAGGACTCCGCAAGCTGGCTTCCATCTTGTACCTCATACTGAATGGGGAAATCAATGCGGACACCATCCTGTTCTGGGACGAACCCGAAGCCAACCTGAATCCGGCTCTTGTGAAAGTCGTGGCAAAGTTTATCCGTGTGCTTCAGGAATGCGGCTTGCAGATTTTCGTCGCCACTCACGACTACCTGCTTACACATACTCTTTCTCTCTATTCCGAATATAAGGAACACACCAACATATCCGTTAAGTTCTTCGGCTTGAAAAAAGAAGATAAGGGAATCATTGTGGAGGAAAGCGAAACCTTGGCAGGCATACAAAACAATCCGATACTGGAGGAATATGCGGCTTTTTACGATTTGGAACAGCAATTCATCAACAGATATGAGTAATTTTCAGGAAAGTGGCATAAACTTCAAGTTTCAGTCTCCCCAATGGACTGTTGTCAAGTATGACGAGCATTTGGCGCACAAAAAGGTAAGCAATGCCTTGCAGCCTACCAAAGCAGTGGACTTTTTAGGCATTCATGATAATGGACAGCTGTTTTTGATTGAGGTGAAGAATTATAGGGGGCACACGCACGATGAGGAGACCCGGAATGTTCTTCAGGCAAAAGGCGATGAGTTGATGCGCAGGATTGCCGTCAAAGTAAGGGACACGATTGCCACAGTTATCGGTTCTGCCCGTTTTTCCACAAATGACGAAGCATTTTTTACCCAAGTCAACCAATTGTTGGTTGATGACCGGAAGAAGATAGTCATCATTGCCTGCATAGAACTGGATGCGACAGACGACAAAGAGCGCAAAGCCCAAATGAGCGTATGGATGCAGAAGTTGAAACAGAAACTGTCATGGCTCCATGCAGTTAAAATCTCCATCAATCCGGTTGACAACATTACCGCTCTCCTGCCCGATACGGAAGTCTCATTCATATAAATACCTACCATACAACAAGAGGGTATCAAAACCCTCTTTCCCCACATTTCAAAAAGTACCACATTTGTTTCTGTTCTCATACAAAAAGAATATATTTGCACACAACAGACTGTTTGGTCTGTTATGTGCAAAATAAGCATGGAACAAAAGTATGGACCCACTCCATTAAACACTTACCTTATATTAGGTCATTTTATTTATAAATGGTATATTTGCACATGGTCTATATAACAACGATATGAGTAGAATCAAGATTAAGAATTTCGGTCCGCTCAAGAAAACGGTCTCCGCAATGGACGGATGAATGGAACGCTTTTTCTTGGAAACAAACTATATATTGAGAATCAAAAATAGAATAAATATCGAATAATTGGTTGACCTTGCAGTGATTTTCGGCGAAAAACGGAACTCGGGTACGAAAGCCGATGCCTACATTTGCACTGTTAACAAGATGTTTCACTTAATACCAATTTATTTATGGACAATATCCAAAAAATCAAGTTGCTGAATGAGCTGATGTCCAAGGCAACCCCGCAAAATGTAGATTTCACGCCGCACAATGGCAATTATTGTGTGACACTGCTGGCCACGCAACCCATTCACACCTGGGGATGGCAAAAACGTAATTTCAAGATCAAGGGTCGCCTGGAAGAGGGCAAGACAATCTCCGCCGACTTGATAGTGGAAAATGAAATGCTTTTTGGTGTGACAGACCTGCCGTATGTGGCACACAAGGGTGACCGTACCCCTATCTTCAAGATTATCCGTGCTTCCATCTTCTGCGCTTATGGAGCCTTGCAGCTTACGGAACTGCATCGGGGCATGCGGAAAATAGCTTGCACGGACTACCCTTTCAAAAAAGCGGATGAGGAAGAACAGATTACGGCGGAAGTCAAGTTTATGAAGAAACTAGCTTCAAGGATGACTGTCCCTGAACATTGTATAAGCGGACGCCCGGTAGTAACCCATCTTACATCCACTCGCTTGAGAGACGTCATATTGTATAACAAAGAATATGAGCCGGCATTATATGAAAAGATGAAAGGCTCCATTGAGGCGTTATCCCCTTTCATCCCGGCAAAGGACAACACGGACAATGCGCTTCCGGATGTATTTATCTCCCACCAAGATTGGGAAAATCCCCGTGATACCTTTGACCATCAGGTGGTCATACTCAATGCCAAAAGCAAAAAGAAACAACAGTTTTGGTGGGATTACCTGAAACTCAATATTTTCTTGAGTGACTTGGAGTATAAATTCGGTTACTATGTATTAATGAACCGCTGGCAGGTTCCGGTAATTCAAAAGTGGATTGCCGAATACCACGAAAAAGGTTATTTCGAATCCCAGCGGGCAAAAGACTACCTTCTTTTTTATTTGAAAGCCAGCGAAAAAGCACCGGTTCGCATCTTAAACTCCATGGGAGTACAGGTTAAAGTCAAAATGACTCCAAGATAAATTTGATAAATCAGCACTTGTCAAAAGGGAAGGATGAAATGTTTATTAACATAGAGTTTCATCTTTCCCTTTGTTTTTATTCCAAATGTTTTTATTTTTGCAAAATAAAAAAACCGTCTAGTCGGTTTTTTATTTTTAATCCGAAAACATATTTCGTGCACATATATGTGTCAAATCGCTATGTGGATTTTTTTATAGGGTACAATCTATATTGGGAAAAGATGGAAAAAGACATAGAGGAATATCTCTATTTGAAATTCCACTTTCTGTTTGAATTCCTCTATGCCGAATAGACCGACTAATCGGCTTATTTGATAACAAATATACAGAAAAAAGAATAATTATAGGGCTTTTGATTGGTTTATATTTTAATTATATGCAAAAAGAACAATTTTTTAATGCAAAAGTCTTATTTTTGTATGGAGCAAAAATATAAAATCATGAAAGGATCAAAAGGCTCAGAAACAAAAATGACAATAAGGGAGGAAGCGTTTAAACTGTTTCTGACTAAAGATTTTAACATCGTCCCCCTTAAGCAAATTGAACGGAGTTTGAATTTATCAAGAGGTTGTATGTCGTACCATTACCCAACGAAACAGGAGCTGTTCAATGATGTAATCGACTACTACATTTTGCATAAGCAGAATGCTAACAACAAAATGCAAGGTGCATTCAATCTTTCCCTATTGGAATTTATTCACTTCTATGTGGATAAAGTCGCCAGTACCAAAAACGAAATGCAACAATTCCTTAGCGATGATGACTCTAATAACATAACCAACGCATACTTAAAATTAATATCCCAAGCCGAATGCTATTATCCAAACTTTAAACAGATAGCGCAAGAATTCAAACAATATGAAGTCATTCTGTTTGAAAAGATAATAAAAAGAGCGCAAGAAAAAAAAGAAATAAAACCGGAATTGGATAGTTTGTTATTGGCTCAACATTTTAGGTATCTTTTTTATGGACAATCGTATGATGATGCACTAAATAATGGATTAGATGTTGATAGGCTAAAAAAGCAATTTATGTTTTTGTACAATATTATAAAATATTAATCAATTAATCGCACAATGAAGAATGAAGTTTTTATAACCGCAACAGCCAGCTTCTTCCCCAATAATCCGATAGACAACAATTCTATTGAAGACTATTTAGGATTAATATCTGGCCAACATTCAAGAGTAAAAAATCTTGTTTTAAGACAAAATGGTATAAAAAATCGGTATTATGCACTTAATACCAAACAAGAAATGACACATACTAATGCGGAATTAGCTGTTAATTCCATCAACCGTCTTCTATCCGACAAGAATCTCAATGAGAAATCCATTGAATTATTAAGTTGTGCCACAGCCAATGCTGATCAATTAATGCCATCACATGCTTCAATGGTACATGGTTTGTTAAAAAATAAACCTTTGGAGATATTTTCAGCCTCAGGAATTTGTCTATCTGGAATTCAGGCACTGAAAATTGCATATTGGGCTATCAAGTCAGGAGAAAAAAGAAACGCAATATGCAGTGCTTCAGAATTACCATCAGCAGGATTACTCTCTAAGAATTACGATATTGAATATGCATCATGTTGCAAATTGGGGACAAGCCCATATATGGCACTTGAAAAAGACTTTTTGCGTTTCATGTTAAGTGATGGGGCTAGTGCTGTCTTTTTGCAGGATACACCCGAAAATCAAAAGGCATTGAAAATTGAATGGATTGAAATGGTTTCTTATGCCAATGAACTTCCGACTTGTATGTTTGCAGGAGCAGAGAAACGGGAAGATGGTGAGTTAAAAGGCTGGAAAGAATTCGATAATGAAGATTACATAAATCGATCCTTATTTACCCTAAAGCAAGATATTAAACTCTTGGGAAAAGAACTTCTTCCACATTGGGTAGATCATATTGAAAATAGCCTGTCAAAACACGGAATCAGTTTGGAGGAAATTAATCATGTGTTACCACATGCTTCTTCTATGATAATCTATAAGAATCTGATAGCAGAAATCCAAAGCAGAAATATAATATTTGATGAAAAACGGTGGTATACAAATTTGCCTCAAGTAGGAAACATAGGCTCTGCCGCCATCTTCGCCATATTGGATGAATTCTGGAAGACACACGAATTGAAGTCCGGTGAAAAAATCCTGTTGCTTGTTCCTGAAAGCGGACGTTTTTCCTATGGAACAGTGTTATTAAGTGTAGTCTAAGTTTGGAAATAAGCAATAAATAGCTTAGTTTTGCAAAACTAAAAGATAAAATAGTATAGTATCATATACATCTTTCAAACGAAAAGTGGAAAATTTCAAAGAGAGAAGATGGGATATGACAGCTTGCGCTATATCAAAACATATAGCACGGGTGCGTCGACTTCATCTCTAGGCTTTTCCACTGCCACGTTTGGGTTGTTGATTGCATCTGTGCTATTTTTATATAATGCAGGTGTGATATGGATCCAAACTTGAAACAGCGGATAATTGACGAGGCGTATGTACTGTTCCTTACCAAAGGCATGAAACAGACTTCATTTTGCGATGTGGCGGCAGCCGTGCATAAGTCCAAAGGAGCGGTCATGCACTATTTTTCATCCAAACGGCATTTGATTGACACTGTCGTGAAAATGCGCTTTTTCCCGGCTTCCCAACTCTCTCCGGAAATGGATTGCCTGAAAGGGAGAAAATGGGACGAATTTCTCCGGTCCTACAAAAATCCTATCGAACGGGTAATCGACAGCTTTCCTGAAAAACTGGAGGGCAACGGATTGATGTATTACATGCAGTTCGTATCCTCCGCCAACGAATACATGGACGAATTTCCGCAAATGTACCACGAACTTCTTGCCAGGGAACAGGATTTTCTTTTCAATGCGGTCGTTGTCATTCGCAAGCAGTCTGTGGACGACACACAGGTATTCAGCCGGCAATTGTTCGAAAATTCCATAGGAAAAACCTTTGGAGCACTGCTTTTTCAAATACAATAACCGCTTCTCTTCGCTTAAAGCCGCATTTTTCTAATGTAAACGGCACATTTGCCTTGCATTTGAATACTTTTTCTTTTGTTATTATTTGGAAAGGTTTATCTTTGCGAATAATAAAATACCGACTGGTCGGTTTTCATTGTTCGTTTGTTTAAAACCGGGTATAACAAAAATAAAAAGGCTCATACATTGATAAATTGGAACAGACTGATAAGAAAGACTTCACACCCGCGATCGCTTCTTGCCAAGATTGCGGCGGGGTACATCACCGTGCTCCTGACGGTTGGCTGTATCATATATATAGGTATCCACGAATGGCGGGAGATCAGGTCTATAGAAACGAATGTCCGGCAAATAAACAGACAAAAGCGGACTATACGCAATGTATATATGAAAATGCTTGAACTCTCTTTGTTCTGCGACATATTCACGGAGTGGGACGAGAAGGATTTCAACACGTATTTGAAACAGAAATCGGCCGTCGACAGCCTGTTGTACGGTTTACAGGAATTGCATCCCAACGCCCGGATAGACAGTATCCGCATCTTATGGAAGGACAAGGAACAGTCCATGCTGCAAATCAAGGAGATTATGCGCAAGCAGCAGCAAGCCGGCCGGGAAATAGCCGGACAGCTTCCGCAAACAGCCGGACAAAGCCCCCCGAAAAAGACTGGCAGGAAGGGAGGATTCCTGAAAAGGCTGTTCGGGAAAAAAGAGAAGACGGAAACCTCTCCGAATGCATCCGCACTCCATGCCCTCAACAGGACCATTGCGGACAGACAGCGGCAATATGCGCGCCAGTTCTCCGAGCAGGCACATATCCTCGCCTCCCGCAACAGGTTGCTCAACGAGCAGCTTCAACAGGTTATCAGGCACATGGACCGGAACATTCAGGAAGAGATGCAGCAACGGGAGGAGAAGCTGGGCAGGACGGGCAAACGGTCACTGGCCATAGTCGCCGGGCTGGTGGTGTTCATGCTCCTGCTGCTCGGAGGCTCCTACATGATTATACACCGGGACATGGCACGCATAAACCGCTACAAGAAAAGGCTGGAGGAAACAATCGGGCAATTAGAACATACCGTCGCCGAAAACGAGGAGCTGATCGCGGCAAGAAAAAGAATCATGCTGACCGTGACCCATGACCTGCGCACACCGCTTACGACAATCAACAGCTATGCGGAACTGCTCGCAACGGAGAAAAAGATATCCAAACGGAAGGAATACAACCGGACGATACGCCGGGTGGCGGGACACATGGAGGCCATGCTGAACACTTTGTTGGGATTTTTTCGGCTGGAGAGCGGAAAGGAAGAGGTCAATCCGGTTCCGTTCAGGCTGCATACCGTCATCGAGACGCTGGAAGCGGATTTCATGCCGCTAGCGGCGGACAAGAACCTCTTCCTGAATATGGAGAGTTCAAAGGACAGGGTGGTCATCGGGGACAAGAAACGGATTGTCCAGATAGGTCATAACCTGTTGTCAAACGCCATCAAGTTCACGGAGCGGGGGGCGGTCACATTACGCATGCGGTTTGATAACGGGACCTTGCAGCTCTCCGTCGAGGATACCGGTACGGGAATGAGCGCGGAAGAGCAGGCACGCGTTTTCACCGCTTTCGAACGCTTGCCCAACGCGATGGCCGAGGAGGGCGTGGGACTGGGGCTCTCCATTGTCAAGGAGCTGGTCGGACTGCTGGGAGGCACGATAGAACTGACAAGCAGAAAAGGATCCGGAAGCTGCTTCACGGTGCTCCTGCCCATGTCAACCGCGGAGGAGACAGCAAAGAAAGAAAACGGAACCCGGTCCCTCGTACAGCCTTTTACCGTCGTGGCGTTGGACAACGATACCGTCCTGCTGGCCGCCGTCAAGGAGATGTTCGCGCACCATGGGGTGATGTGCACGACATGTGGGTGCGTACGTGACCTGATGGAATGCATCCGCCGTCAGAATTATGACCTGATGATTACCGACTTGAAAATGCCGCAGATGAACGGGTTCGACGTGTTGAAACTGCTTCGCACAGCCAATGTGGGAAACTCGCGGACCATTCCGGTCATTGCGGCCACCGCTTCGGGAGGCTGCAATACGGCGGACCTGCATGAGGCGGGGTTCTCGGCCTGCCTGAAAAAACCGTTCTCCGTGGAGGAACTGCTGCAAGTCTGCACGGGATGCCTGGGCGACGAAAGGCAGCAGGAGCAGGTCGATTTCCATGCGTTACTGGAGTATGGCAACAGGCTGGAAATGCTGGAGACGCTTATCAGGGAGACAACGGACGATATCGCGGCGATGGCGGAAAGTGCGGAAAGGAACGATTGCGAGTCGCTCAGGGAATGGACTCACCACCTGAGCAGTTCCTGGGAGATAATCCATGCCGGCAAGCCCCTACGGGACCTGTTCATGCTACTTCAGAGGGACGGGGAATGTTCGGCGGAGGAGTTCAACCGGGCGATCCGGAAAGTACTGGACAAGGGAAAGGAAATAATTGATTTGGCACAACAGGAAAAGGAAAGCTATGAGAGTGATTGTTGTTGAGGACAATATATTGTTCTGCGATTATATCTGCAATTTCTTGCAGAATGCCGATTACCAGACAGTGAAGGCATACCGGCTGGCACAGGCGCGGCAGGTCATCGCCCGTTCCGTCCGGGAGGATGACATCGTGCTGGCCGACCTGAGACTGCCGGACGGGGAAAGCACCGCGCTGCTGGAATGGATGAGGGGACAGGGCTATACCCATCCGTTCATCATGATGACGAACTATGAGGAGATACACACGGCTGTACATGCCATGAAACTGGGAGCGGAGGATTATATCCTCAAACCGCTGCTCGAAGACAAACTGCTTCCCGCACTGAAAAAGATAAGGATGGCGGACGAGGTATTTGCCAAAGTGATTTATGAACGCAAGAGCGCCGCTTTCCGCGAGCTGGACCGCTACATCCGCCTGGTTGCCCCCACGGACATGACGGTGCTCATACTCGGCAATACGGGGACGGGCAAGGAGCATCTGGCGGGCAAGATCCACAAGCGGAGCCTGAGAGCTAACAAGCCGTACATAACCGTGGATTGCGGAAGCCTGTCAAGGGAATTGGCGGCATCCGCCTTTTTCGGCCATGTCAAAGGGGCGTTCACGGGGGCGACGGATGAAAAACCGGGATATTTCCAGGAAGCGCAGGGAGGCACGTTGTTCCTGGACGAGGTGGAGAATCTGCCAGTGGAAATACAACAGATGCTGTTGCGTGCGATGGAGGAACGGAGGTACCGCCCCATGGGCGGAAGGCAGGACAAGCGGATGGACGTGCGCGTCATTGCCGCCACCAACGAGGACTTGCAGGGTGCCGTCGCGGAAAAACGCTTCCGGAAGGACCTGCTATACCGGTTGCAGGATTTTACAATCACCGTGCCCACGTTGCAGGATTGCCTGGAAGACATACTCCCACTGGCTGATTTTTTCCGTATCCAATCTGCCGGACAGCTGGGAAAGGAGATTCTGGATTTTGACGAGGCGGCAAAAAAAATATTGCTGGGCTACGGCTGGCCGGGGAATGTCCGTGAATTGAAACAGGTTGTCCATGCGGCGGTGCTGATATGTGGCGGAAAACTGATAACCCCTCAGTGCTTACGGTTGCAGCAGGCGGGAAAGACCGTGTTGAATCTTGCGAAGGAAGAAAAGATAAACAACTGCCTGCTAAAAGACGAACAGCGGAATGCGGAACAGATCAGGATGGCGGTCACCATATCCAAAGGCAACCTGACACAGGCGGCAGCCTTGCTGGGCATCAGCCGCCCGACCCTTTACAAGAAAATGGGCATGTATGGGATTACCAAGGAACAGGTCTGAAAGGACCGGATAACATGCAGGACAGTTTCCCCTTCCATCAAAGGAAAACCGAACCGGTCTTGCCAGCCGCATTTCCCACACTCTTTTCGTGGCAATTTTCCTTGCGGCTGGCGCCGGGGAAAATTGCCGCGAAAAAGAATGCGGCGGCAATCCCGCTTCGATTTGAAGGATGATTACAGGGGCAAACTGCGACCGACGTGACGCACGGGCAATACATACAGGAGATATTCCGGAGGAGCCGTTTCTTATATTCCCTGAAAATCAAATACTGACCATACCATATCCCATACCGGACGAAGTCCTCTTATAGTATATGACGGACCACAAGAAAAAAACAGGGGGCTTCAGCTCCCTCTGTTCTGCATGGGCCGCCGTACCCGCTCCTTTTTTCTTCCATGCCATGCACACCGTTTGCCCTTTCCCCTGCGGCATGTCTCCCTAGCCTGCTCCCTACTCTTTTTTTCTTGCCGCCCTTGTATTTCTTATTTGTTTTGAAACCTCTTTCCGGACATCTGATGACATCTGATGACGTTTGATGCCACCTTTTTGAAAATCAGTATTTTACCCGAAATAATCTTATACATTTGAAGTGTCAAAGCGATTCATTAACCTCAAAAAGATGATGTATGGCACAAGAAAAGAACATGAACGAGAAACCCAAACGGACCAGAAGATCGAAGGTGAAAGACGAGTCCCTTCCGGTGGAACAGATTACCGAACTGATGCTGGTTCAAAACAAGAACGACCCGAAAGCGGGCGTGCGGGCGGTCAGCGAAATTGACGGGCAAGGAAAGGTGAAAACTGTTCCGGTAGATGAACGGAACGAGAATTCATTCCTGAAATTCGACAAAAACTCAAGTATCCTTGAGAATTTCATCAAGAATTTCTGGAGCCAGCTCAAGAACCCCACACATTTCCGTCTGATCCGCATGACCGTCCACGATTACAAGATGAACAAGCAGGCCATCAAGGACCTGGCGGAAGGAAAACAGACGGACGCAGTGAAGGAGTTCCTCAAGCGCTACGAAATCCGTCCCAAAGAGAACAGGAAGGAACAGAATGTAAACCAAGAAAAAACAGAAACAATGGCAAAAAAACAACAGCAACAGCCGCAACAACTGCAGGAACCCCTGCAACAGAGCGAAGTACAACAGGCGGCGCAGGGCGCACAGCCGCAGGTACCGCAGGCGGAACAGCAACCGCAGGCACCGCGTTACCGCTACAACGAGGACATGATTGACTGGAACGCACTGGAAAAGCACGGTGTCTCCAAAGCATCGCTCGAACAGGAAGGACTGCTTGACTCCATGTTGAAAGGCTACAAGACGAACAAGCTGGTACCGCTTACGCTGACATTGGACGCCGCCATCATCCGCATGGACGCGCGCCTTTCACTGATACCCATGCAGAACGGACAGGTCGGGCTCGGCATCCACGGTATACGCAAGGAGCCGCAGCTGGAACGCCCGTACTTCGGGCATATCTTCACCGAGGAGGACAAGAAGAACCTGCGCGAGAGCGGCAACATGGGACGTGTGGCGGAACTGAACCTGCGCGGAGGCACGACTGAACCCTGTCTGATCTCCATCGACAAGAGCACCAACGAGCTGGTGGCCGTCCGCCAGGAGCATGTCTATGTACAAGATGAGGTAAGGGGTGTCAAGTTGAGTCCCGACGAGATACAGACCCTCAAGAACGGCGGCCAGGTGTTTGTGGACGGGATGATCTCCAACAAGGGGAAAGAATTCAGCGCGACACTACAGTATAGCGCCGAACGCAGGGGGCTGGAGTTCATCTTTCCCAAGGACCAGGCGTTCAACCAGCAGTCCCTTGGTGGGGTGCAGCTCTCGCCCACCCAGTTGAAGATGCTCAGCGAGGGGCACACCATCCTGGTCGAGGACATGAAACGCAGGAACTCCGACGAGGTGTTCTCCTCATTCGTCACGCTGGACAAGGTGACGGGACGTCCGAACTATACCCGCTACAATCCGGAGACAGGCGAAATCTACATCCCGAAGGAGATCTGCAACGTGCAGCTCACCCATGAGGACAAGGAACTGCTCCGTAAGGGACAGCCGGTCTATCTGGAAAACATGATCAACCGCAAGGGAGAGGAGTTCTCCGCCTTTGTCAAACTGAACATGACCACCGGCAACCCGCAATACTCCCGTACCCCGGACGGGTTCAACGAGCAGCAGGCACCGCGCATTCCGGCGGAAGTGTACGGCCATGTGTTCACCGCACAGGAGAAAGCAAACCTCCAGGACGGAAAGACCATTCTCATTTCTGACCTGAAAAGCAATGGGAAACAGTTCAGCTCCTACCTGAAAGTCAATCCCGGTTCCGGGCAGTTGCAGTATTTCCAGGACAATCCGGATATCCGGAGGGATACTTCCCGCCGTACGGCACAGGCGGACAACACCCAACAGCAGGAGCAGAAGAAAAACGCGAAACAGGCCGTGTAGGATGATAACGGAAATGACAGAGAAAATGACTTTATAAACAACCCCAAAATCAAGAAACGTATGAATATGAATCAGAAGACCCGCCTCAAGGCGGAAGATATGGAGTGGAACGTTCTGGAAACCATCAGGCTCAGCAAGGAACAGCTGGAGGCAGACGGCAGTATGGAACGGTTGCTGCAAGGCATGGAAACGGAAGTCATTCCGTTGAAGTTCCGCACTCCGGTCATTGACCTGAGCATGGACGCCACATTGAGACTGGTACCCGGGCCCGGTGGAAAACCGGTCCTGGAAATCAAGGGAATCAGCCCGGAAAAGGAACCGGAAGCATAAGACGGAAGAAGTTGGACACGTACTCCGTGCCAGACGGTACGGAGTACATAAAAAGAAAAAAAGAATATGATTGCAATATTGACTGACAAGCCCAACGTGGGCAGAGAGATAGCAAGAGTGATAGGCGCCCATAAGAAAGAGAACGGTTACATGACCGGAGGCGGCTACATGGTGACATGGACGTTCGGCAACATGCTTTCCCTGGCGATGCCGAAGGATTCCGGAAAAGCGAGGGTGGAATGGGAGGATTTCCCGCTGGTCCCGCCTCCTTACCTGACGGTGAAGAATATGAAGACAGATACCGGATGGAATCCCGACATCAACGCGGTGCTCCAGCTGAAAGTGATAGCCAGAGTGTTCGACGCATGCGACACGATCATTGCGGCCACAGATGCCTCCCGCGAAGGGGAGATGCTGTTCCGCCACCTATACCGCTTCCTCGGATGCAAGCAGCCTTGTCTCCGCCTCTGGATCTCGTCACTGACGGATGAGGCCATTCTGGAGGGCATGGCAAACCTCCGCCCGTGCCATCAGTTCGACAACCTGTTCCTGGCGGCTGACAGCCGCAACAGGGCGGACTGGATGCTGGGAGTCAACTCAAGCTACGCCGTGTGCAAGGCGGTAGGCTTCGGAAACAACTCGTTGGGCAGGGTACAGACACCTGTGCTGACGGCCATAAGCGGACGTTATCGGGAAAGGGAGAACCACATAGGTGCCGACAGCTGGCCGGTATTCATCAGCATCTGCAAAGACAACCGGATAATCAAGATGCGGCGCACCGAAGATTTTGAGGAGCATCGGGATGCGGCGGAGCTGTACGAGGACTGCAAGGCGGCACGAAAAGCCCGCATCACGGCGGTCAGCCGCAGGACGGAGGAGGTCAGGGCTCCGGCTCTGTACGACCTGACCGGACTTCAGACGGATGCGAACCTCTACCATGGCCTGACCGCCATACAGGTGCAGGAAATCACACAGAGCTTGTATGAGAAGAAACTGATTTCCTATCCGCGTACCGCCTGCCGTTTTTTGCCGGAGGATGTGTATGCCACGCTTCCCGCCGTCATGGAAAAGATGCTGGCGCGCAAGGAGTTCCGGACGTATGTAGCCCGGCTGGATATTGCCGGCGCAAAGGCCGTCATCAACCCGCTGAAGACGACGGAACACCATGCCATCATCATCACCGGCATGCCCCCCGGTGACCTGGCCAAGGAAGAGATGCAGATCTATACGCTCATCGTAGGCAGGATGCTCGAAGCTTTCTCGCCATCCTGCAAGGTGGAATACACCACGGTCGATGCGGTATGCGCCGCACAGAAATTCCGTACCCGGACATACCGCATACTGGAAAAAGGATGGACCGGTGTCTTGGGACGTGAAAACCTCATCGCGGAAGAAGGCTTTTCCAACCTCTCCCTTCCCGAGCTGTCCCGGGACGAACTGGTAGAGGTGGCAGGTTGCAGCATCATCCGCAAGAGAAACCTGCCGCCCTCCCCCTATACGGATGCGGAACTGGTCGGATTCATGGACAGGAACGGACTGGGAACGGTAGCCACACGAGCCAACATCATCCGCACCTTGCTCGAACGCAAATATATCCGTTATTCGGGGAAATACGTCATTCCGACTCCCAAGGGGCTCTTTTTCTACGAAACGGTACGGGGCATGAAAATAGCCGACGCCTCCCTCACCTCTGGCTGGGAAGCGGAACTGGCGCAGATAGAGCGGGGCGAACGGACACCGGAGGAATTTCTGGACGGTGTACTGGAACTGGTGAAGGGGATTACCGATGAAATCCGCCGGATCCAACGCCCGGAGGAATGACCCGCGGAGGTTTACCGGCCATCCGGATTCCAGACAGACAAAAGAGGAAAGAGATACAGGCGTCATCAGAGGCCCGTGCCTCTTTTCTTTTTTAGAGCCGGCCTGATTCCGGTCCGGACAAAACGGCAGGATAGTTTTTCCGCTTTTAAGCGGCAAAGGTCTTGGATTGCCTCATTATTTGCTGCAAGGCGGCCCCTTTCAGGGGCTTGGTTGGGGAAAGAAAATCATCCTCGCTCCGCTCCGGTATTTTCTTTCCCCAAGCCTTGCGCAAAAAGGCAATCCAAGGGACGGGAGCCTATAAAATCGGGAAAACATATCCCGATGGGATTATTCATACTTAAAATTATAAAGAACATGAAACTGCAACTCATCGAAAAAATCAGCAGACAAGCGGTAGCGCTGGTCCTGCTCGCAGGAATATGCCTGCTTTACAGCAAGGGGATCGTCCCAGTGTACACCATCGTCCTGTTCCTCTTCTCGGGAACAATCATCGGATTCTTTTTCAGGACACTCTCCTTTGTCATAAAAATAATTCTTGTCCTGCTTCTGGCAGGCATATTCGTATAACCCTCAATCCTTCAAAGTCATGAGAACAGCGACATTTTCTTCCCCGGCTCCGGTCATGCCGGCCGCATGGCCCGCCACACACCGTATCAGACCGACTAAAAAACGTATCCCCGGCACGGTGGACGGACCGAAACATATCGGGTACTATCTGGAACCGTTGAGAGGCATCGCCTCAAAACCCGACAGGCGGCAAATCCTGAAGGATTTCTTTAACGAAACGCATGTATAACACTTTAATATTTTACCACTATGTTTTTTCAAGCTATCAACCGAATGATTACAGCCGGCACTGACCTGAGTTTCAGTATCCGGCAAGTCAACAACCGTCTGACCGTGGCTGTCATGCCCCGCCGCACCGGACTGAAAGGCGAAGCCGGGGGGCAAATCGTCCCCCTGGTATTGAACGGCACTCCGGAGGAACTGGATGCGGAGTTTCTTCAAGCCATCAGCACTCCCGTACAGAAAGCGCAGGGCATCCTCACCAACCTGGAGACATTCGAAAAACAGGCGGAACAGGCGGCGTCGCAGAACAAGGGCGCCAAATCCCCACTGGAAAAGGAACCGAAGGAGGTCAGGGAAAAACGGGAGAAAATGGAAAAATTGCTGAAAAAGGCGGATGAGGCGACTGCCTGTAAACGCTATTCCGAGGCACTGACATGGCTCAGGCAGGCGAAGGCACTGGCCGCACCTGACAAACAGAAGGACATTGACGCAAAAATGGCGGAAGTACAGAAAAAAGCCTCCGAGGGAAGCCTTTTCGGAGAGGAGCCGCTTATGCAGGCGCCACAACCGCAACAGGAAGCACGGCCACTGCGCCGACAAGACGGACAGGCGCAAACTTTCGAACCGGAACCGGCAGCAGCCATGCCGCAAAACGTACCGCAACAGCAGCCTCCGCAACCGGTACAATATGCACAGCCTGCCCCGTTGGTCCAATATGGAACGGACGGAAGACCGGCTTACCCTCATCCTTATGCGGAACAACAGGGGCGGATGCCCCCCGAACAGCCCGCGCAGGTATCGCAGCCCATGCCGCAGGCCATACAGTTCCATCAGCCCGTACACATGCCGCAGCAGCCCGTGTACGGAGGACAATGGCAGCAGCCGGTCCCGGCGCAACCGCAGCATGTCCCGGTACAGGCCGCACCGGGAAACAACGGGAACCGTGAGTACAGGTCACAGCCGCAGTCTGCGGAAATGTACAGCTTTGACAAGGATGACGAATGTGACAGGGAGCTTCTCCGGGAGGACCCTTATGCCGAGTACCTTGACTTTCCGGAAGAATACCGGATGAAAGATGAGGCGCAAATGGAAACGGTATGTTGTTAAACTTTATAAAAACAAAAAATTATGGCACTTGAAATCAAAGGATTGCAGAGAATATTCAAAATGAAGAAAAATTCTACAGAAATAGAGCTGGCAGATCCGGACAGCAACATGTCCCCTTCCGAAGTGATGGACTTCTATTCCATAATCTACCCCGAACTGACCACGGCTACCGTGCACGGGCCGGAATGGGAGAATGACAGGACGATTTACCGGTTCAAGACAACCATCGGGACAAAAGGATAGGGATATGGCGAAAATGAAGAGAAACAATCAAAAGAAAGAAACATGCAGATTATTACCGAAATCCCTGACGGAAAACCTGGCAGGCCTGATTATCAGGGAAGCTGGTTCCTCAAACGTCAGCCGGGGCGTGACCTCCCGAAAAAGACGGAGGTTGCCACCGGCAGAAAGCGTAATGCTTTTCTGACCGGGAAAGTTCCCTCCATTGCGACCGATTATTACATGGAAAGCCAAACGGATGAAACCGAAAAAAATCTCACGACATCCGAGAATTTTGACTTCCTCTACCGGTCGGCATTAAGATATGCCGGGCTGATGGGGATAAAGCTTCCTTTCCGTCCGCGGAAAGGGGGCAGTCCCCGCATGAACATCGCCGGACTGTACCGGGCAATGGACGAGGCGCTACCCGAACAGGTCAATCTGGAGGAAAAGGCGGGAAGGCTTTACTTCTGCCTGTACAGGTTCCATGAATGGCCGGATTACACATTGTTCTGGATTCCCATTGATTTCATAGAGAAAATCTCCGTACCAGTACGATGCATCGTCCGCGAATTCATACGCCGGTTCATCCGGCACCACGGATTGAACATGGTCAAGGAAACATGGTATTACGAACTGGCACTGGAAGAACTGCGTGACTGGAAGGAGCGCGACCCGGACGCCTCGCCGCAGGAGATCAGGCAAAACAACCTGCTGGCGGAATCCTATGAAACCGGAAAAATCTCAAAAGCGCTCAAGCGGATGGAGGGAAAGCCGTTCTGTGTACGGCTTGAGGACAAAATACGGGAATGCCGGACAGAAGCGAAGAGGGAACGGGAACTTCTCGGACTGGTAAGCGAGGGGCTGGAACTGATAACACCGGACAACCCGTGTCTCATACAGTACTATTATGACTGGGCGTATGAGAAAGAACCGAATTTTCCACCGATAGGACTTGACACCCAAATCATGCTGGCATACTCCAACAATGATATGCTGGCAGAAAACATGGAGTCTTATTTCAATTCGGACTGCCGTGAAACCTACGCCATCACCCCGGTCACATACATGTACCTGACACCGGAAACGGACAGGCTGTTTCGCATGGACGATTACCCGGAAAGGCTCTCTAAGTGGATGCAGAGGTTCATGCAGCATATAACCGGCTCCTTTTAATTCTCCCAATCAAAATTTCAAATCAAAAATCAGATAAAGATGAATGAACTGACCAAAAAGATGCAGGAGATAATGGTGCCCAAAGCGGCGCTCATCGCCTATGAATACAGGGAAAGCCCTTATGCAACCGGAAAGAATTACCTTGAGCTCCGTCCCATCAACAAGGCGGGCAGAATGGAAGCGGGCATTCCGGTCACGTATGAGTTCATGAACGCCCTGGTGGAATCCTATTCGGATGAAAGACAGAATGTGCCCCACGGCAGGCTGCCTTCCAACATGTTATGGTGCGACACCCGGAAAGGGCATGAGAAATATATATGGTACAACCCGCCGGGAAAACGACAGATGTTCTTCAAGGACAGCCTGAACATCAAGGATGGCGTATTCCATCTGCCGGGAGTTGTCTACATCATTGAAAACGAGAGAATGACAATTTTCGCCTACAAGGGGCGAATACCGGAAGAGGACACGCCGCTTTATCTGGCGCCTTTCTTCAATGTGACGCGCGGAAGTGTGTGCCTGGGCAGCTCCACATTGGAAAAACCGGAAAATATGGACTTCCACGCGCTTCAGGAATATTGGGAGAAACGCTTCTGGCTCAGCGAATTTTCCCATCTGGGAGGGCAGGACAATCCGACACACAGTAATCTGGTGTTGGTGACGGAACAGGCGCGGGACAGCCCCTTCAACGAGGACGAGCTCAAACCGCTAGACAAACAACTTAAAGACATATTATCATGAGAAAGATTCATTACACGGACAAATACCTTCTTAATCCCTACCATCCGGTAACCGTTTCCGTAATCGGGGCAGGAGGCACAGGCTCCCAGGTCGTCACCGGCCTGGCACGTATGAGCGTGGCATTACAGGCGCTCGGACATCCGGGGCTGCATGTCACGGTCTTTGACCCCGATACCGTCACCGAGGCGAATATCGGACGCCAGCTGTTCAGCGAGACGGAACTCGGACTGAACAAGGCGGTGGCGCTTGTCACCCGTATCAACCGCTTCTTCGGTTACGCATGGGAAGCGAAAGGCAGGAGTTTTCCGTCAAGGCAGAAAAGTGACAAGGATACCCCCGGGTTGACGAACATAATCATTACCTGTACGGACAACATCCGTTCCCGGCTTGACTTGTGGAGATTCCTGAAGCACCACAGGAAGAATACGCACAATGACGAAAAGACACCGATTTACTGGATGGATTTCGGCAACGCCCAGACAACCGGGCAGGTTCTGATAGGCAATATCCGGAACAAGATACATCAGCCCGCCTCCACCGAGTACCACACCATACCCAGAATGAATGTGATTACCGAGGAGACCAGTTATTCCACCATTGAGGAGAAGGATTCCGGACCGAGTTGTTCGCTGGCGGAAGCATTGCAGAAGCAGGACCTCTTCATCAACTCCATGCTGGCACAAACCGGCTGTGACATCCTCTGGCGCATGTTCAGGGAGGGAAGGACCTTTTATCGGGGGGCTTATCTCAACCTTGACACGTTGCGGGTGAATCCCATCCCGGTATAACACGGAAAAGAGAGTGTCATAATGACCGAATTGAAAAATCCAGAGGGTGTCAAAATTAAAAAGACTCTTTGAAAAGCTACAGATTGTAACTGCAAGCCCTGAAAAGAGCCGTATCAAGCCCTGTTTTAAGCAATGATACGGCTCTTCTTTTTGCCTTTAAGGATGTTCAAGTTTCAAATCAAAAACTCATCCGGGCTAAACTGGAGTTTCGGTCACTCTTTATAAAAAACGTTCAGCGTTTCAACCGTACGGCCCCCGCCACTCCTTTTTCCGTCCGGACCAGCTCATAACGCTCCAGTTTCTCATACAGTTTTCCCAAAGTCTTGCAACCGTATCTTTTTATCTTGAACTTGGGTATCATCCTCTTCAGGGCGGTTCCGATCAGTGAGAGAGGAACTTCCGTCTTACCGTCGGCAGCCTCCTCGAAAGCCCTGTCAAAATATTCCATGTCCCGCCGGAGAAAGAACCCGGGCGTATTCTCCACCGGCTTCCCTTCCATACGGTCCGCATACAAAAATTCAGTACAGGTGCGTACCAGCGGTGCCGGGGTCTTGCTTTCACCGTATCCCAACACCGGCAGGCCGGCTTCCCGTATCCGCTGGGCAAGCAGGGTATAATCACCGTCGCTGGCAACCAGACAGAAACAGCCGACAAGTCCGTCACGCAGAATATCCATCGCGTCTATGACCAGGGCAATGTCCGTGGTGTTCTTCCCGGAGGTAAAGGAAGAGGCCTGTACCAGCCGGAAACCGTGTTCTCCGGCGGCATCCTTCCAGCCGGAAAGCGGTTTCCGCGTCCAGTCGCCATATATCCGTCTGATAATGGCATTTCCGTGGCGGGAGACAAACCCCATCACATCCTCCAAATTCTCGAAGGATGCGTTGTCACCGTCCACCAGGACCGCCACCGCATATTTCATATCTGTCTTCATAACATGTATTTCAGGTACAAAGTTAACATAACTTCCTCATAGTGAAATAAAACATATTCTATTTTTTCTTTCCGCGCTGTTGCAGGAACTCCTGTACATCCGAACTGCGATAAAAGTTCTTCCCGTTCTCATCCGTCTGATAATACCGGATCAGCCCTTTCTCCCGGTAGCGGGCCACTGTCCGCAACGACACCCCGAGCAGTCTGGCCAGGTCATAGTTGTCCAGCAGCTTGTCACCATCCATGCAGTCCTTCACACGCATCATACTGTCCAGTTTCTTTTCCATCCGGTCAAACCCTTCCACTATGGTCATTATCATTTTCTCAAGCACTTCATTGTCTATATACATCATGGCATGTCTCTCCTGTATTTTAAAGGTTATTACTGGAATACCCTTTCTTGTGCGCACTGTAAGAGTATATGCCATTCATAGTGAAAAAAACGTGCCGTCAGCCGGCGCTTCACAAAAAGTCTCAAACGAATATCCTGATTATAAAACAATTAGAAAAGAATACAAATTTTATTCCGCGTCTTATTGTAAAAAACAAAGTGTAAAGTTGTAAAGGGTGTATTGTAAACTTTACAAGTCGCGTACAATCTCCGCCGTCTTACTTTCCTGTCAACAGCGCCGATAAATGATGTTTCCAAACAACCCGTCTGACTGTTGCCGGTGGGGGCATCCGGAACGTACGGGCCAAAAAGACAGCACCTGTCACTATGGCGCCGACCCTTTCCAGGTTATGGGCATACTCCAGCAGGCTGTCACCGCTGGTCAGCAGGTCATCCACGATTACGACCCGTTTTCCCCGCAGCCCCCTCGCCATCATATAATTGGCCGTATCCACTCCGGAACGTCTTCCGGAAGTATGTTTGCTCTCCCTGTCTTCCGTGATACATATCAAATCCAGCCCCGACCGGGCATAGCCCCCGGACTCCAGAAAAGCGGCTATACCGGAAAAACGTCGATGGTAGCGCCGGGAAGTACTGCATGGCATAAACACAGCGGTCACATCTCCGGTAACGGAAAGAACCCGGAACGCCTGCGAGAAACAATTCCGGCATGGGTCTTTCCCTTCCTTGAAATCATACACCTTCCGGACAAATTCGGACTGGTCGTCACAAAGCCAGTTTTCATAACGCTGAGGAAAATAATATCCGGCAAACACACAACGGATTCCCCTGAATTCAAACAATCGTAACGGCCGGGCCTTGTCAAACCGTTCGGGATAAGTCAACGCATACAGCAAGGGTGCATGACGGTTGCCCGCTATTATGGCATACCGCATCAGCTTTTCTCTTTCCTCTCTCCCGCAGCAGGCGGCCGCATATTGGCAGAACGCCTTCCCGCACATTCTTCTCCAATACCGGGCATACATCCAAAGCCCGATAAAAAATAATATCACCGACAAATTCACAATCAATTCCATAATATAAATGTTCCAAAGGTTAAAATCCTGATGGTGGATAAATATAGTTGTTTTTATCGGAAAAGGCCTGCAAGTCATTCCCTTTTGAAGAAAATTTAAACAGGAACCAAAATCCTGTCCGATTTTTGTCTGCTACTTTCTTGGGGGATATTCAAATATTTCACATTCCCGTTCCCCTTGCCATCTGATGCCGTCTGATGACATTTACAGACACCTTTTTGGAGGAAAGGGATTCCATCCCTATTTTCGTACCGGACAAAAAAGAGAAACGTATGGAAATCGTAACCATTGAAGCGCAGACATTCTTGGAAATGAACAGGGCCTTGGAAGCCCTTGCAAAAAAAGTGCGGGAAATATGCGGGGAAAATTCCCGGAGTATGGATGACTGGATAGACAACCAGGAAGCATGTATGCTGATGGGAGTCTCCCCCGGAAAACTGTTACAGCTCCGAAGACGCAGGGCAGTCCCTTACAGCCATATAGACCGTAAAGTATATTACAGGCGTCAGGACATCATCCGCTTTATGGAAAATACGATTCGTCAGGTAATCCTTTAATTGGCAAGATACAATGGCACAATCCCTATTGACCAAGGAAAGTCCGGAAATCAGGCAGTTTTTCCGGAACATTGACACATTGTCCCGCCTTCTGGACATACAGGCGGAAAAGTTCCGTCCGCTACTGAACGGCGACCGTTACATGACGGACAGCGAGCTTGCCGGAAAACTGAAACTGACACGAAGGACACTGGCAGACTACCGCCTGAACGGAAAAATACCCTATTACAAGATAGGAGGCAAATTATTGTACAAGGAGAAAGATGTCCTGGCATTGCTGGAAAGCAATCGGATGGAAGCGTTCGACTGAATCCTGTACCGCCTCTGCCTACCGGACGGCTTCTTTTCTCCATGGCAGACCGCCATTCATATCGTATTTCAATTCTTACCTGCAAAGGTCGCCTTTTGCCTTGCACAATCACGGCAAAAAGCAAACCGGGGCATATAAGAAATGGAAATACTGGCTTTTGCCAAGCCGGTCATGTTTAATCAAAAAAGAAAGATTATGGTTCAAACGAAAGAAATGAAAAATTACAAAACGGAAGTGGCGGACAACAGCCGGATTGAATATCTCCACTTTTTCGGAATAAAGTCCCCGTTCATCGAAACTGACAGAATGAAAATTGCCTCTGACGAACTGGAGTATGCCATACGGAATCACCCGAACTCACCGGAAGGATTTGAGTTGATGGAAGAAATAGACTGTTTCCCGCCCGAAAAGGAACTGCTTAGGCTGGATGAAAAAACGGTCCGAATGTATATGCCTGCCTGAACAGGAAATACAGCCCCTTACTCCAACGTGAGGGAATATACGGTTTGAAACACCCCAAAGAGATGTCCCGGGAGGGATATCTCTTTTTTATTCATGGACAATGGACAATATCAAAACTGGAAAATATGTTATACTACCAAATTAAAAACTACGAAGATTTCAAAAAACGGTTCGGACTTACAACAAGGGAAAACGGAGTGATATCCAGAAAGAACAAAATATTGCTCGGACATTTAAAGAATCCCCTGTTGCTCCGGTATTGTTTGAAACACAACGATTACAGCCTGTTGCACATATCCGATATGGCAGACTTGCAGAAAAAAGTTACCGAGGCTGTCAAAGAGTCTGGAAGGAATGACGGGAAGCTTACAAACAAGGTGGAACTGATAGGGGAAACCTATCACTCCGGATTGTACAGGACAAATGAATCCAAAGGGATTTGCGAAGATATGGACAAGTCTTCAGTCTGTTATATCAATGTCGAACGGAACCGGACCTTCAAAATGAAATCCGGAAAATTCATGAGGACGCTTATCCTTGAAACGGAGATTGGGAAGCTGCTTTCCCCGGGAATCCTGAACTGGCTTTCCGGAGATGTCTTCACCCGACAATGGTACACCTATGCCTACGGGCATGGTTCCGGTCTGAAACTGCATGTGGACAACCGGTTTGACAAGATATATGACTATTGGAAATGCAAGGGTGATTTCGGTTCCTGTATGACGGGCAGGAACAGGGATGAGTTTTATGCCTATTCAGTGAATGCCAAGGCCGCCTATATCACAGACGAACATGATTATATCGTAGCAAGGGCAATCCTGTTTACAGACGTGACAGACCAGCACGGTAAAAAATGGAGGTTGTTGGAAAGGCAATACGCCTCCAATAAGGACGACACGCTGAAAAGGCTACTGATTGACAAGCTGATTCATGGAGAATACATAGACGGATATAAAGTTATCGGCGCATCATGCAGTGATGCGGATGCTTTTGTGGACATTTCCGGAAACTCCCTTAAAAATAAGAAGTTTGAAATCGATTGCCGATTGGATATACGCGACACACTCTCTTACCAGGATTCCTTCAAATGGTATAATCATAGTAAAAAAAAAGCCTATAATTATGAACCGGAAGAATATTCTCACGACCTTGACACCACAGACATCAACCTCAATGGGGATGAGGACGGGGATGAATGGGATGACTATCATGGATATTATTGTGAAGAAACCCGGCTGTGCTACAGGAACGGTGCGCAAATCTATGTGGATACGGACAACCTGAACGATTTTGTATGGATAGAATCAATATACGCATACCACCATGATGATGACTGTACAACTTGTGATGAATGCCAAAAATGGATATTGCACAGGGATGCCCTGCAATCGCACCTGACCGGCGAGGAGTACTGTTGTGGCAAGTGCATGGAAAAAGCGGAGAAGGAATTCAAGCGGAAGAACTGGTATTATTCCGAATACGACGATGAGTGGTTTGAAAAGGAGGACGACATCACCCGGATTCAGGTATGGACGGATGCGGAAAACAAGTATAAGGATACAAGCATCACCGCTGGGGCATTGGACAAATTGGTAAAGGACGGAAAGGCATGGATATTTGACAAAGAGGCGTTTGATACGCTCAATCCCGGCACCGGCCTTCCCTATGGTTACAAACTTAAGCAAAAAGAGCATGAATACACAATTGCTAAAGAAGCTGTATAGCATTCACAGCCCGAGCGGAAAGGAACAGAATATGATACGTTTCCTCCGTTCTTATATCGGAACACTTCCCGGTGACATATCCGTTTCACAGGACCGATACGGAAATCTTTATGTGATAAAAGGAACGGGGGAAAACTATCCCTGCCTGGTCAGCCATATCGACCAGGTGGCACACTGCCACCACTCCAAGGATTTCAAGGCGATAGAAACAAAGGACATCATTTTCGGCTATTCCCCGGGCAAAAGACGGTTTGAGAATCCGGGGGCGGATGACAAGAACGGAATATTCATCTGTCTGGAATGCCTGAAAAAATACGATACCATTAAAATAGCTTTCTTCAGGGAAGAGGAAACCGGATGCGCGGGCAGTTCCAACGCAGACATGCCTTTTTTCAACGACGTACGGTTTGTCATCCAGCCCGACCGGAAAGGCAATTCCGACCTGATTACAAGCATCGGTTTCTCGGAACTTTGTTCGGATGAATTCATAGAAGCGGTAAAACCGGAAGAATGGGGTTATAAGGAGAACAACGGGTTGTTGACCGACGTAATGGTCCTGAAAGGAAACGGGATGGGCGTCAGCTGTGTCAACTTGAGTTGCGGTTATTACAACGCCCATTCAGACCACGAGATAACGGTCAAGAAAGACCTGATGAAAGGCCTGTTATTTGTAGAGCATATCATTGAGGATTGTACCGCTGTCTATCCGCATACGGGCATATTCAACGACCGTTATGAGTGCGAGGATGAAATCCATGACATCCTAAGACAAGATCCAGCACTGACACCAGAAGACCTTCAATATATGTATGCCACTAATTTCCCGCACTTGAAGCCGGAAGATTACGAAAGGATTTGCCAAGACTACCAGACATTGTGGGCGGGAAACGAACAAGACAGGGAACATCCCTAACCCATATTTGCAGGACAATACAACCATTACGGACCGCAACCGACTATAATCCAAGCCTATTGGAGATATCCGTTTTGGTTGTACTGTCAAAAAAATATCAAGAGATGGCGGCAAGCGACTTATCACAAACCGAAATCCCGCAACTGCAAGTAAAGATAATCAGAAAAGAAGAAATTATTTTTTGGACTCTTCCAGAGAGAGCTTGCGGAACTCCTTCATCAATTTTTCCAATTCCAACGAAGCTTTGCGGGCACGAGTACCTGCGGCCTTGTTATTCTTTTCAATCTGAAGCACAGCATCTGTAGAAAATGCGGCATATACATCTTGTATTTGAGTCAACAATTCGTTCATATAAACATATATTTAATTGATAATCGGTACAAAAATAACGAAAATAATCAAGAATGAAAATGATTTTGTAGTTTTATATTCAAAAATGACATTCAATTCTCCCTTCACATAATCCTTCCAACAATCATACGTTTCGTCGCTTACGGCACAAATATTCATTCAAATCCTTATAACCGGCATATTCCTGTGAAAGGTCATGTACACGGCTGCCATATTTTTCTTTCATCGCCATCACCGTATTATTTCCGGCAGTATCATTATCCAGACAACTGTAAATGTCATCATATCGTGAAAGAAAGGAAAAAGCCTTCGGCAAGTTGCTGACGGAGTTCAGCACCAAGCAATCCCCCTTCGGCCAAAGAGGAAAGGCCGGCTCAAAAGACAGATAGTCCATAAATCCCTCGAACACATAACACCTGCCCATTTCCTGTCCATTCGTGACGCAAGTAATATCCTTGGGAGAGATACAAGCCTTAAAAAATCTGTTCCGCACCTCATATCCACCGGAAATATTGGGAAAGGCAATGGCAAAATAATTTTTTCCGTTCCGCTTGAAGGAAGTCTCCCGGCATATTTTCCTCGCCGTTTCCACATCAATACACCGTTCTTTCAGATAAGCAAGCAATATACGGTTGGCAAGCGGCCTGATTTTCAACTCCTGAAAGGCGGGTGCCGCCTCTTCCACAGGGCAGGAGATTGTAACCGGTTTCAAAACCGCCTTTTTATCTTCAATATACCGTAGCACAAGACTTATATCATTTGTCTGGTAAATCTCCTTAGCCAGGGTAATAATATCCCCGCCCTTCCCCAGCCCGAAGTCATACCACAATTCTTTCCGGAGATCAATCTTGAAGGAAGCCTCCTTTTCCATCCGGAAAGGAGACTTGTACCACACACTGTTCCCGCGTTGTATGACCGGGTGATGCCCCAGTCCTCCTAAAAAATCAACAAGCCTGATTTTCTTTGCTTCCTGTATGTTCATAGCATGACATTTTTCATGAACCGACTCACTGTTACCACACAAGACAAAGAACATATTAATACCTGGAATGAGAAAAACAAAGTCGTCAGATGTCATCAAAAGTCGTCAGATAACATGTGGCAATAGAACCGACAGGCTACATTACCTCTGAAAATGACCAACCACACAACTTTATCACACAGTACGCAGCCCTCCTGTTGCTTATCCCTCCAAATCCATTTTTCGGGTTAATCTGAAAACCCTGTGGGTGATAAGCATGACCTCTGAGTTACAATGCTGACGTCCAATCAGGTGTTCGTCTGATGTACTTGATTTATAATACTTTGGAAGGATGTATGTTTTTAGCATTGCAAACTTTAAATGTTTCTCAAATATTATACCCACATACTTTTTGACTTGACCCCATTTTTCTACGCGGATGCTTGGAAGACAAAAGTGCTTTCTACTTATTCATATTCACGTGAGTGTATATTTATGTGAACCAACATATTACTATTGATAATGTAGATAAAATTAGAGCCCAAATTACCCAAGGATAAAATACGTATAAAACAAATATAATATCCTGATATTTAATATGCAAATTAACAGAAAGGTCATTTGGTAGTATCTACTAGCTACCCAGCTCTTTCATTTAACTTTGATATAACTATTCAAATATCTGATTGTATGATAGTTACATTGTTACCGACATCTGATTTCAATATCTGTGTTGTTTCGGATGAAGGAACAAATAACTGCCAATGGGCTATTAGTCATGCCATTTGAGATTTCTGCACATTTTTATCGGAAAAAGCCGTGTACTAGCTACTATAAATCTACTAAAAAGTTTGTTAGTAACAAACTTTTTAGTAGATTTGCCGTGCCATAACAAACGCGGGTGGCACCGCTAAAGTTCTCCAATTTATGGAACAACTGTTTGACGCTATCCTTGAGATAGCAGGAAAGAATCCAGATGGATTCACGGTTGACCTTACAACCTTAAAAAAGGTCACAAAAGGTATTTCTGTCGCTTATCTCGAAACTCAGGACAGTTTCGGTGAGGAGGGATTGAAAAGAGTTCTTAAACATGCATTAGTGCACGAGAAGAAAGTTGGCGGATGGCTGAACGAAGAGAACGGACAGTTCTATTTTGACAGTATCCGTATTTTCACGAACATGGACGAGGCCATTCGTTTCGGACGTGAAAATAAACAACTCGCCATTTTCGACCTGACGCATTTAAGGCTTGTCAAATTGTGAGTGGAAGGGCTTCGGCCCTTCCTTTAACGACACCAAAAAAATAATAATATCCGATTATCAATCGTAAAATGACAAATGTATGAAAAATTTAGAATTACTTCCTCTCTCCGACGAGAGTAAAAAGCGGCTGGCAGAATTTGCCAAACAATACCGCCGTATGGCGCATATTGTTGTTGAGATTGTATCATATAGTGATAATCGTCTGATTGTTCGTATAGAGCAAAAAGACATGGTGAACAACATCCTTCTTTCCAAAAAGGAGCTGATGGAACGTGCCCGTGAAATGTTCAAGGGTGAGATTCCCGATGACTGGAAACTGACTGTTTCCGCTGTCAATTTTGACAGAAAGGACATTGATAATTTAACCATTGAAAGTATCAAGTCCAAAATGGAACGTCTGGGATTGCGTAGCAAACACCTAAGCAATTACACAGGTATTGACAAGTGTACCCTGTCTTCCTTGTTTGCTGGAGATAAAGAATTAACCAAATGGCACAAGGTTGCGTTCTACTATTTCTTTAAATTCTATGAAGTAGCCCGGTTCTAATATCAAAAAACATAGAACCAAGCAAAAGACAGGAAAACCATTCTTTGAAAAATGAATATTTTTTCTGTCTGACTTAATCTCTATCCAATATGAGGATGTGTCGAAAGCCTCATAAATAGGAAATCACCCTCGCCACAGATAGTTGTAGCGGGGGCGATTTCGATTAAAGAGAAGTTTCGCTCCCCCCTTAGTTATCAGTTATTATAATAAAGATAATGTAAAAGGACATAGTTACATATCAGTCCTCGCTTTTTCCAATATATCCAATTTGAATTTATTGAAAGGATATTTATAAATCTCATCTCTTCTCAAATGAAATCCCCAATCATCAAATTCTTTTTTTATTAAACAGGCTGGTATGGGTAACATATTCAAATAATCAAAATAAGTGTCAGGATACCTGTTTAATTTTCGAATTATGGAAATTACAGTCTCCCGATTCTGTATTGTATTATATCGACCATTCAGGTTTAACAACGCATTATAACCAACTTCTTTATCTCCAGCTGTTAATATATCCACATCGCTGTTTTCCGCATTTTCCCAGTGGGACTTCAAGTTGTAATCAAAGAAAAAATTCCTATCTTGATACTCGTATGGATTGATTATACGCATTGAGGTTAAGCTTGCATCCCCTTTATTTGATGTAACATCTTTATTACTCTTATGCTGAACATCGTTGCAAGAAGGACAGCTTGGTATCAAATTGTAAAAAGATAATCCCAATATTGGGTAAATTTCTTTGGGATAAAAATGATCCAATACTCCTTTTTCTGGCTGAGACAACGCTGTTGCAGGAATATAATGGATATCTGCCATATTGCAATAAGGACAGGTTCCCACTTGGCTTTGTCGGTAAAAAACATCCTTATTAAACCTCTTATCTTCATATCCAAAAATAATGAAAATATGATAAAGAATACGATTTAAATTCTTCTTAGGATCAAATGCATCTGAATGTAGCTTGGAAATTATATCTCTTAACTTATCCGGATGGGACACTATAAGTTCCTTCAAGTTTTTCTCAACAGATAAGTACCTCAGCAAATCCTCACTAGGCTTATCTCCATGAATAGATATTGTCTCTTTCCTTAGTGTTCTATAATTACCCGAAAGAAAATGATGAATATCAATCAATAAACGTCCTTTTACATTATTGAAATGCTGCAACGCTAATCTTTCTGTATTTTTAGTTATTTTCAGTTGATACATTATTTCCCAATTTTTTATCAAGAATATTTTTAAGAAAGGTATCACCAACCAATTTGACGTATTTATTAAGATTCCTATGATTAATTTGAGTTTGTTCGTAGCAAACGGACACATCAAAAGAGGCATCGTTCATTATCTTATCCATTAAACTATTAATAACCTCATAGGACACTTTTCCAATAGCACTCTCCTTTAGGAAAAAACTGAAACGAAGGAGGTCATACATATTAGCGCCAAAAGATTCTTTCAGTTCCTTTTTTACTTTTGATGTGACAGGCTTTCCTTGTTCTAAAAAAAGGATATTTTCCATTGGAATATCACTAAGTACAAATGGAGAATGAGTAACTAACAATATGTCTATCCTAAAATTCTTATCAATATTAAGTTTGTTCAAATACTCAATTAAAGTAGCTATTAAAACGCGCTGATATTCAGGATGATAATACTGTTCTATTTCTTCCAAAATTATCTGTACACAATTATATGGCTTTCGATTTTCAGCATTTCTTATGGTATATATATTATGTACATGATACAATATCGAACTCATTGAGTAAACCAATTGTCTTTCTCCCGAACTCAAATCAGTTATATTAACAACTCCAAGTTGTCCTTTATCCGTTCTATAAGATAAATAAAAACTGGTCTTGAAGATTGGCGGAGGTAACAAATACATAATTTTATCTATCTGAACAGATGAATCCGACCTTTTCTTTAAGAAAGGTTCCAAATCGCTCCAATAATATCTCCCTTCATGATAATAAGGGTCATCCAAATAATAAAGAATCTGATGAATCTTCAATGTTATATGACTTTCATCCTTTATTAACATAATCACAACTTCATCAAATGGGTTTTCTTTTTTAGAGTTGTCCTTAAAATAGACTTGGAAGAAGGAGTATTTAACAAGGATGGACATTGTTTTATAGACAAGGTATTGATAGCAATATTCTGAATATTCATTGTTTTTCTTAAGAAACGAAAATCTTTTTACCCAAGCCTCCTTGATTGATTTTTCCATATCCTCCCAACTCATATCCTTTATTTTAGCCAAATAGGGATAATAATCTTTCATCGCATGTTTGATTTTTTGCGATACACCATCTTTATCCAATTTGATTGCAAAAGATTTAATGTCATAATCAGGATGAAAACGAATAGAGTGGTAAAGTTTAAAATAAGAAAAAAAGGCTATGGAACGTTGTTCTGCCAGTTCTGTTTCTACATTGATATCAATATTGCCCCGTTCTCTGAAAGGATTCAAAACAATAGGCGTTCTGTAACCGTCATTTTTATGGAAAAGGGCTTCTATCCAAAACTTTTTCTTATATCTACCCATGATTTCAGACTGATATTCCAGTGAGTTATAGGCATAATGTGAGTAATTGATGACAATCGTATAAAATAGAGATTGCAAATCCTCACTATTTTTTCCCATTATATTGCCACGTTCATCTGTCCATGAAAAGCTATCGTTAGAAATTGTAATTTTATAAATGACATTGTCCTTTTCATAATACAATTCAGCATTCAAGCGTCTTACGGGAACCAACGGCTCAGCAGCGTATGTTCCGGATTGTTCCCCTAATATATAAAAAGACAAATTATTTATAATCCGGATAATTAATTCTACGATTGTACTTTTTCCACTACCGTTCATTCCGACAATAGCATGCAGACTAATATTGGATGCATATAAATTATCCGGAACTTGCTGTTCACTTTTTATCACTTTCTCATCTTTAAATTCATAATTATTATAAAATGTATAAAAAGTATCAGACTTTAAGTTCTTTATTACATGTTTATTACATCCTTTCAATGGTCGTACACCAATGATTTTAAATGTTTTCATATACTTTCTTGTTATTCAAATTATGTAATGAGCTATACAATCAACGTGTTGTGATACGATTCGTCTTGTCATTTACAATAAATACTTAATTCATTAAATTACAAGCACCGACATCACTTTATACCCTTCATGTCTTCCTGCAACAAAACTAGCGAAATTTCATAAAATTATAAATATTATATCTAAATTAGATTTCGTTCATTGTCTTAAAAAGTTCCATTTCCCTATTATCAGATGATTCTGACGGTGGAAAAACGGCAAGGCTCATTGTAAGGTATGCAATCTTTTTCCCTTTTGTTGTCATTGGAAATATGGTAACGTCACCAAAATCTATGTTTTCTAGTTTATTGATGTAACTATTAAACGTATTCCGATCAAAAAACAGAAGTGATTCTCGTTTTAAAATTTCAACAAGGAAAGATAGCAAGGCTTCATACCCTACTGTTGATTGCAAAATATTTTGAGGCTTTGCAAGCCCATCATATAACCAATACTGCGGGAATTTGGATTTTATTGCATTGAAAAAATAGAACATACAGTCTGAAATTAAAAAATCCTGATTATTCGCATAGAATTTCCTAAAAGGTAAAAATTTTCGTCCCTTCTGCTTTTTTAATTCTTGTCTTTTTTTGTACTTGTCATTTTCTGATTCTCGCAATGTTTCACTTATAAGTCCTACAATGCTTTTTATCATTGTTGCTTGAGAGAGAGGGGGACTCATTCTCTTGTCATATTCACCTCCATATAGTTTTATTCTATGGTAGAATGGTGATTTGGGGTGGGCATTTAAAGCTAGGGTAACTTCTAAAGCCGTCTTATATGGAGTATCTTCAGACGATAGTCCAAACAAGCTATACACCAAATCTTGGGAAACTCTTTTCTGCGTCCTATTAATGGTGGAAAATATCATAGCTTGATATTCTAAACTTTTGTCTATAAAATATGAAACGACCAATTCTATATTTAACAGATTTTCTAGTTTTGCATGAGCCAAAACATTATTATGTGTTTCAGCTTCTTCTTGCAATCGCTCTATAGCAACCTCAATACCACGAACACGATGTTGGCCATCAATAATTGTAATGAAGACATCAGCATCCTTGTGACCATCTTTAGCTAATTTTATTTGATTTGTCACTTTTTCGTCTAGTGAAATTTCCACTATACCATCATGCGAGAACTGAGAAGAAATCATAGACATAGGTATCCCAAGAACGATATTTGTTGGGAACATGGCTTCGGAGTCATTTATAAGAAAATCCGCAATTTTATTAACTCTAGCAGTTTCTACCTTACGTTGAATATGTGGATTGTAAATAGGCTTTTCATCCTCATCAAATCCTATAATTAAACGTTCGGTATATCTTGTATAGGTCAAAATATCTCTAATAGAAGCTTTCCCAATTAAGAAATCTTGACCATTTTGCTGAACTAGGAATCCTTTAATCATTGTCCCATTTTGCTCCATGATTCTGTAAGTCATTTTTAATTTGTGAATGATATGATTTATCCCCCAAAGAACCATTACATGAATTAGCAAGAATCCAATACCACCAAGATATTATAGTACAAATAATGGCAATTATAAAATGTCCGTTCCAAAAAGAGAAACAAACTGCAACAATTTGTAAAATGAGTACGGAGAGTGTTATAATAGTGTGACTCACCTTATAATCACTGTGAGGAATTATATGAAGGAATATAGTTAAAGCAGCCGGAACGGATAAAGCAACGGCATAAGTCATCATGTTCTGAGAAACGTATCTTAAAGGTTCTCCATTAATGCATTGCCACAAAGATAAAATGACTCCAATTCCTCCAAATATTACTACCATAAAAATAAAATACAGTACAAAACTGGGCTCTTTGCATGGCTCTATACTTTTAAGATAGAGGTCTCTTATAATCTCCAAAAAATTAGGATGTTCCATATTCACTTCTTTTCTTTCCAATATTGAACAACTTCAAACAAGTCGCCTTTTTGCAATTCTTTAATATTAGATACACATTGTCCGTTATCTAATTTTTCAAGATTTCGCATAGTTCGAGATCCATCCTTTTCACTCAGACCTAAGAATTTGTTTATTGCTTTTGTATTATTAAGGTCGTTTATCGGTAAAAGGAATGCAGTTTCACATTCTTGCGAAAAATCAAAATTACCTTGATTATATTCTGATATGCCTTGAGAGAGTAGGATGATAGAAACACCATATGACCGAATCTTCCTAAGCAAGACTTCTAAAATCTCCAAAGACTTCTTTTCACGGAACAAATCGTGAGCCTCATCAATCATTAATACATAACGCATACTTCGGCTGCCATCGACTACTTCTGTACCACCCATATTCGTGAATACATTGAAGATGTAGTTAATGATGAGAAAAATTGACGTGAATCGGACAGTACTATCGAGCTCACCTGATAGAGAAAAATAATAATTGTTATTTAGGAAGATACTTGGGTCATTAACTCTTGACGCGAAAAGTTCATATTCACTAAGACGTTCCATAATTTCAGTAAGAGTATCACGGTTATCACCGACCGACTCAATTACCAAATCATAAATTTCCTTCAATGAAGGATGTTTGCCATCTTTATGCTGAATAAACGCTTCTTTGGTAGCATCTTTTAGTGTTTGTTGTTGCTTCTTGCCGATATTGGAGTATTTAGCAATAATGTCAACAAACTTATTTATACCTACCAGTTTGTTCTTTTCGTTAACATTATCAATGAACGAAACGGGGTTCAAAGGAAATGGTGTGTGAGGTGCATTTATACATTCTGTATGAGTTTCTGTAAAAAAGTCGCTCATTTTAATTTTGTCATCCTCACTCAATCCCTTAAAATCAAGGAATAGGAAATTGACTTGACCTTGTGTCTGCTTATATAGTTGACGAAGAAACTCTAGTGCGAATTGAGTCTTACCAGAGCCAGACTTTCCCGCTACAGCAATATGTTGATTATTGTAACGAGTGGAGTCATTGAAACAACAGTATATATTTTCGCCTGTTGAAATATTATAGCCTACTTTTATTTGAATTGGTCCTGAAAAAGAGCTTTTTGTGATATGCTGATTTCGATTCTCAACGCAATCGAATCTTTCTGGGGTATCCTCAATCATATCAATTCCCTTTCTGAAGTATTCAGTTAAGAAATCGAAGAAAGTATATTGTGGATTATTTTCAAACAGATAATTTATCTTTTCTAATCCATGGTCAATATGTAGCTTTATATATTTGGGAATAAGCTCGTCATTTTTAGTTATTCCATATGCCTGACAAATTAAGGCAATATAGAAATCTCTATACTGTCCATCAAACAGAATATGGTCTTTGTATTCTTTGCCTTGTGAATCGTACGCAGAAAATTCCTGTTGGGTAAAGCGTTTACCTGTAGACAGAGAATAGCCTAATGCAATACGAGCTATCACGTTTTCTTTTGTACCCCCAGTAAGTTTTTTTGTTAATTGGGTTACAATGGCTTGATTTTCGCCAGATGTTTTGATATTAATTTGCATATCCGCTATTATTATATTCCTCGAAAAGATTCTCTGGTTTCACTTCAACAAAGTGCGAACCATCCTTTTCATTGTTTATCAAATAGGATTTATTTACAATCGGTTGAATATATTGATATTCTTCTTCCGTCAATTCTTTTTTAAGAAGAGGAAAGAGAATCACTTGCTTTGAAACATTTGGATAGAACTTCGTGAGTACATTCTTTGTATGTTGCGGGTCAAATTTCTGCATTGGGCTATCTATGAAAACAGGAAACTCTATTTCTGTTTCATCAACCAAAGCACTTAAAAGTGCAGATGCAAACATTTGGCGTTCACCCATGGAAAGAATACTATTGTCAATTTTTTTATCATCATATCCAAATAGACAAATGTCAACATCATCACCGTTGCCATTGATGTCAACAATTACTTTCTTAACAAGATTGGTTTTATGCAAATAAGATTGAAGTTTTGCTTCCAATTTCTTTGCAAGAGCCTTTTTCTTTTCTTCCTTAAAACGAATAAGAAATTTTTGTATTGTGTGAATAAGGCGTGTAGCCTCGTTATCAACCGCACGATTTTGATCCGAAACATTTATTTTTTTTGAGAGAATTTCCTTTTGTTTTTTATGAGCAATCACTTGGTCTTTAAGTGTCTCTATTTCGCTTTGCTTTTTCCCGATTTCTTCTCCGATAGAATCTATTTGACGGTCGATATTTTCTTTTCGTGTCCTCAAATTTTGAACATAATCACTTTCTGCCTTTTTCTCAGCCTCGCGAATGTTTTTCTCAATCGTGTATAATTCGGCTTTAGCTTTCGTATATTTATTGATTAGATTTTCAAAAGAAGATTTACTCTCTTTGATTTTCATAATGATACACATAAACTCTTCGACTTGTCCTTGGCTAAAATCATGCAATGTACAGAAGTGTTCAAACTTACTTTCATCTGAAACATTGTAAAAATGCTTTTTGATGAGTTGCCTGATTTGAGATTCATAGAAATTCCGAGCTTTTATATCAATGGGGAAAGGCAGTTTTCTCTTTGCTTCCTCAATATCACCAAGTATGACATCAGTTTTATCATTGACCCCTTCCAGTTGGAGTTTATTCTGCTTATATGCTTTTTCCGTTTCTAATTGGGAAGAAAGTTCAGCCATAAGCCCTCCTGCCAAACCAAATGGAATAAGGCTGTATAAATCTTTAAGACTGTCATCTGCTTCCCTTAATACTGTATCAAGTTCCGTCTTTCGTTCATTTAATCTCACCAATTCATCTGCTGACATCATGTCACCTTCCCTAATCAATTTTGATTGAAGTTCAGCCGAATTATGACGTTTGATTACTCTGTCATCTTCCAAATTGGTGATTTCTTCGGACAATCGATCTATTTCGCTTTCTTTGAAATCAATATCCGCAATTAATGCATTAAACTCACGTTTCTCTTGTGGTTTGGCAGATGCTTTTCTATAGTCATCCTGAATTCTGACTAATTCATTTTTCAAATCCTCATATTTTTGTATCCCAAGAACTTGAGAATACGCAAGACTTAAATCCCTACGTTGTTCTGGTGTGTTGATTTGAGCAAACGAAACAATCTTTTCAGCATCAAAGAAAAAGAATTTTGCAATTTCTATTGGGAGTATATAATCTCGGATAAATATCTCCTCTTCTTTTGTGATTTCCTCTTTTGACCCTGTGAACAGATCGTTCTTTCGACCATCAATCAAAATTTCTAACTCGTCATCATAATTCGTTGCACTATCATATGAACGAACAATTGCTATTTCAGTACAAGGAGTATCAGGGATTTCTACATCTGTAAATGTTACGGACACAGAAAATCGGGTTTCACCTTCTTTCTGTGCAGCAAAGTTGAGACTGTTGCCGATGTACTTGCTATAACCTCCTTTTTCGTCAATTTCTTTACGGTATAGTTCATCGACTTTTCCCATGTTCTTACCATATAGGCACCAAACTAATGACATGAGAAAAGTTGTTTTACCGAAACCATTATTACCACTGACGATAATCAGATTTTTATTCCCATCTGGAAAAAGTTCAATCCTATTCTTTCCTTTATAAATTCGGAAATTATCAAGTTCTATTTCGCGTATCGTCATGATTTCTTTTTATTTACAAATTCCTCTAAACGAGACTCAATTTCTGTTTTTAAACCACGGCGTCGTTGCATGAGTGACTTGCTTTTCTGAAGCATAAGAAGTTGTTCAATCAATTCACCTTCTTCAATGTTTTCTTGGCAAATTTCTCGCATTAAGTCTGCTTCCAATTTATTTTTCATTTTGCCCTCTTCCATATTTAATGAGGAATTATAGATTTTATTATAGATTTCTGATACTTGATGTGCAAAGTTAAAATCTCGATACCAATTCACTTGAATTGCAATCAATTCTTGATCAGAAATGAGTTTTATCTCTGGAGTATGTTGTTGTAATTCATGTTGAATATTCAGTAGGCCCTCCAACAATTGGGCTCTATATGTGAAAGTGTAGGGTCCCATATCATTCACAGCCTTTCTTCCATCGCGTCGCAATGGAAATCGGTTCTCAATGATATTACGTTCTTGATCCAGTTTCAACCTAAAATCATAAAGCGGTTGCATCCATTCTCGCCCATTTTTTATAAGCGAACGCATGGACTTATCATCCTTTACAACAGTACAAGTCCAACAACCGAAACGACTTTGGCCACAAGAACCATGACTTTTGTCTGTAACAACCGTTGGACATTCGTAATCGTCTGCACTTGCATCAAGATAAATGTTAAACAAGATTTTGTTATCAAATCCCCAAGGGGAAGGAATGGTGTTTATTATATACCATACCTCTTCTAACAACAATTCTTTAATTGGTGCATAGACGTATGTATTTGCCAATAATGTATGATTTGTGAGTCGCTTACCATGAATTTCATGTTTCTTAATGGAACGGGCTCGAGTCGCACTTTCTGCTTTTCTTGTTCCAATTAAGATTATAGCTTCCCCACACTCGTCAACTTGTTCTATTATAAAACGAGCTGTAGGCTTAATTTTCATTTTCTCAGTACACCAATCTAAATGCAGTGTTCGGGACAGGATAACCTTTCCCGATAACATTCACCCAAAATGAATCTTCCAATCGAGGTGTAGTCTTCCTGACAAAAATTGGCAAGTCTTCTTCTCTCGCTTTCTTTTCTATCTGTTCTAAAACTTGGTCAACATATGATGCAATTATAGGATTTTCAACCATTGTGTCATTGCATACTACATATATTGGTCTACGAAGTTGAAACGGCCCCGGTAATTCTTTTAATTTTTCGAGTGCTATCCATACAAGCATTAATAATACTGTTGAATCTTTTCCTCCACTGAATCCTATAATCCATGGCCGGGTAGACTCATCAGCATACGCATACTGGTCAAGAATTTCATCTATTATATATTCAATACGTTTATTCCTCATTTTCGGATTTTTATCATAACTCAGACATTTGATTTATTACTGAGAAATTATGAATTTCTTATTTACTAAATCGTCCAATTCCACATCTAACAGATGTGATATTTTAACCAAGGTTTCAAGGTCAGGCTGTGAGCTATTTGTACACCACTTTGAAACTGTGGAAGGATTGACGTTTAATTGCTCACATAGCCATTTATTTGTCCTCTTCTTTTCTGCTAAAACAACTTTCAGACGGTTTATATCTGTTTCCATACTGGTAAATTTTGTTATTTGATTGCAAATATAGTGATATTCTTTCACTTCATAAAGAAGATCGAATGATTTATGCTAAAAGCGACCTAAAGTACTGACATAAACCAAGTTCTCACTACAGTAATACTTAGTCTTGGTTGTTTTTAAGACGCATGATACCGAGAAATGCCAGAGTTGCAGCTTAGGTTGGTGTTAGAGCAAATATCAGTAGTGTCAGAGTATTCATATTTAGCGCTAGAGTTGGACTTAAAAGTGTCAGAGTATCTTTATACTCAATGTTTAGAGCCATTGTCTGATTTGTCGCAAAAACATAAATTATTTGCGACATAGCTATAACTTGAGCAAAACAAGAGATGATACTTATGCCAAATATGCCTAATACTACCCTCTAATTCTGCGTAAACAAACGGTTTCAGTTAGGGGTATTTAGTGAGTTTCATAGAAAATAGTAAAATTCACAACTTACTGATAATCAATTAATATTAGTAAAGCAGACTGTCACTGAATATCATTTTATCGTACTCATAATCTGGAGGTCCTTGGTTCAAGCCCAGGCTGGTCCACAAAGTAAAAGGCTGATTCCTAAGGAAATACAGTTTTCTTTTGTTTACAGACCCTCCAGATATGAATCTGTTGCTCTTGGTTGATTTAGTCCCAATATATAGCTGTTGTTTCACCGATTAAACAGTGTACAATATGCTGACTATCAACGCAGAAGTCGTTAAGACTAAAAGACAATCCAACGAAAATGACGGAGCCTGACACAATAACATATATACGTGAACAGTATTTAACCCAAATACATTCTATTACAGGACGAAATGTGATAGCATACTATTTTGGGTGGCTGAAAACATCTGATGCTCCTCATGTGTCAATTGATGAACAAGACAAAAATGCTTTTATGACAACAGTATATAAGTTGGATAAAGCAAAAGGACTTGATTTTATCCTTCATACATCAGGTGGGGATATTGCTGCAACAGAAAGCATCGTTACATATCTAAAAAGTCTTTTTAATGGTGATGTGAGAGCTTTTATCCCTCAAATTTCTATGTCGGCTGGTACTATGGTTGCTATGTCTTGCAGAGAGATTATAATGGGGGAACAATCTTCATTAGGTCCCATAGACCCTCAAATGGGTGGAATAGCGTGTCAAGCTGTTATAGATGAATTCAAACGAACTGTTAATGAGGTATCTGCTAATCAAGCTTCGTTAGGATTATGGTAAACTATTATTTCTAAATATCATCCTACATTTTTAACTGCGTATGAAAATGCAGTTGCATGGTCAGCTTCAATTGGCAGAACAATGGCTGAAAGAAGTTAATCCTCAGATAGATTTTGATAAAATCAAGAATGTATTTTTGAATCATAATAAGAGCTATTCACACAGCAGACATTTATCTAAACAGGATTGCAAAAATGTAGGGTTGAATATTGTGGATTTAGAAACAAACCCTGATTTACAAGATGCTATTCTTAGTTTGCATCATTGCTATATGATTCTATTTGATAAATTCCCTATTTCCAAGGTCGTAGAAAATAATATTGGAGGGAGATATATGCAGAATTATAATGCAAAGTAAAAATTGGGAACAGACACTCTTATACATAGCCGAAGTGTTTGTTCCCGTTTCATTATTGCTTTTGTGAGAATGGCCATCAACATACACTGTCGTGATAAATCAGTCAAATACATTGTCCTTTCAGAAAATTATCATATCTTTGTACTTAAATGAGTTATTTGACAGCATAGCGCCCAAATTGCTGAAATTCGCATGGTTGCTAAATTGTTATCTTTATTTCTCAAATACTCCGCTAAAAGTTTATCCTTCAAAAGGTTGTATCAAACTGTTGAAAATCTAAAATAAAATGTTATTCTTAATGGATGGAGTTACCCGACATACTTTCTTCAAGCGTCTTCAGGCATGGAGCCATATGGCCAAACGTAACATAAAATTGTAAAAACGTGGGAATCCATTTAATCCATGCCTGAAAGAATAAAAAAATAGACTAGGATATCCTGCCTTTTTTAGAAACGATACCCATATCCCAGCATAATTGATGCATTGTCATCTTTGGCAAACATAAACTTCGCTTCAGCATTCAGATAACTGCGTTCGGAAATAGGCAATGTGATACCTCCTCCCAAGTTGAAGGCGAATTTGGTAGAGTTACTCCGGTCCATTTCCACTTCTTGTCCGTTTGTTTCCACACTCTTTTTTCCATAGAAATTGTTTTGCATACCGATGCCTGCAAGAGGATAGACAGAAAATCCCTGTCCGTCTTCTTTAAAGTTGAATACATAATGGAAATTCACATTTACATCCAGACCGGTAATTTTGTCTTTAGGAAAGTAGAAAGTTACATCCGGAGCAATCCGAAGATTATTTGCTATCGCATAGCGTCCCTGTACTCCCAGACCGAATCTTTCATAATTGGTCTGATAACCGACATTTCCCATTAAGGAGCCTTCTCCTTTTACTGTTTGGGCATTCATGCCCACTGATGCCAGTGTAATCATGGCCAGTAAAATTAAATTTTTCATAATTAAAGCATTTAGTTAATAAAATGTTTTTTTTTAAAGAAGGGTCCCCCCCCCTGAAGCAAACAACAAATGTTTGGCTACATTTGTTTGCTATATATAGTTACATACGTATGGAATGTTTGTACTAATATGAGTGCTCTTTTTTTATTTTTTCATAAAGTAGAAAATGATGTTAATTCCGTTTTTATATCCTGAACTATTTTTTTTAATGCTTTGTTTCTCAGTATATGACATGGGTTAGAGTTGGTTGTATGCCGAATTGCCAGTTTATGAAAAATGGGGTATATGGGGTTCGGATTGTTGTAACTGATTAAAACCGCATTGTTTTGAGATAGTAAAATATCAGGATTGTTTCATTATTAGAATTTATAGCCATGAAAAGTTTAAGTTTTGATTTGCGGGCCAGACTGGTAGTCAGTCCTGTCATCAGGGCAATAGCTTGTTTATTTTCAAACTCCCCCGGACGGATAAAGTGATGATATATCAATTTCTATATTTACATGTAAATTCTAAACCGAGTGTATAACTTAAAAAAATCAGCCTATGTATTTTCTATGGTACATTATTATCGGAATTCTTGCCGGATTCGTTGCTGGCAAATTTATGCGGGGCGGCGGCTTTGGCCTGTTTACTAATCTGCTGGTAGGTGTTGTCGGCGGTGTTTTGGGTGGATGGGTGTTCGGTCTGCTGGGAATCGCAACGACAGGTCTGTTGGGCAGTCTGATAACTTCAATTGTAGGAGCTGTCGTTTTGTTGTGGATTGTTTCATTATTTAATAACAAAAAGAGAATTGACCTTTAATTATTTTAACCATTTAAAAACAACTTGATTATGGAAAATAGAAATTCTAGTTTATGGATCGGTCTGGGAGTAGGTTCGGTCATCGGTGCTTTGGCTTACCGTTTTTCACGTACTTCAAAAGCCAAGAAACTGAAGGAAAAAGTATGTGACACCTTTCATAAGATAACCGGCCAGGCGGAAGACATGTTGGATGAAGCCAAAGAAAAAGCGGTGGATGCTGGAAAGACCGTAGCGGATAAGATGGCCGACAAGGCATTCGGCCTTGCTGAGAAAACAGACGATTTTAAGAACAAAATGCATGCAATGGCTTCCGAAGCTAAGAAATAAATCGGAACAGATAACTTGCTAATAACTCATACGCTTATGAAATGGAAGGAACATTTGAAACGTCAATTGCCGTCCAATGGCAGATGGGAAAACTATGAACAACTGTACCGGATGTGCCTGTTGGCATACGCTGAAGGCTGTAACGAGGAGAAAAAGAAAGCTCTCGAGGCATACAGGCTTCGTTGTGGCAGATTGTTTGGAAACAGGTGCATGCCGTCTGCCGGCAGCAGGGCGGATCAAAAAAAGATATGTGATGCAGACTGTTCCTACATAAGGAAGTATGAATTTGAGTTGTATAAACTGGGCGGGTGTATGGAAGACTCACCTGAATAAACCTGAATTATTGACTTTAAATTGAAAAGATTATGTTTTATCATGTAAAAGATTTGCAGTTCAACGCCCGGGTTTCACAACCCGATCCGCGTTTTGCACGTGTGATGCTTGAAGCATTCGGCGGTGCGAATGGAGAATTGAAATCCGCCTTGCAATATTTTGTGCAGGCTTTCAGTTGTCACAATCCATTCCCTGATAAATATGATATGTTGATGGATATTGCCACAGAAGAGTTCGGACATCTGGAGATTGTAGGGGCCACGATTCAGATGCTTTTGGGACCGGTGAATGGAGAAATGAAGAATGCGCTTGAAGATACGCCGCTCCGCACGATGATGAGCGGTAAGTCTGCTAAAGAGGACCTGATCCATCAGGCATTCACCAATCCACAATTTTTGGTAGGAGCCCCCGGCAGTCCGGCTTTGACAGACAGTAACGGAAATCCTTGGTGTGCCACCTATGTGTCTGCTACGGCAGAATTGACGGTGGATCTTCGTTCCAACATGGCAGGAGAGGCACGCGCCAAAATAGGCTATGAAAATCTTCTCCAGTTGACGGACGATCCTTTGGTAAAGGAAACGCTTGGTTTTCTCATGACTCGTGAAGTGACACATTACCAGCAGTTTGAGGCTGCTTTGGAAACAATTCAGCCCAATTTCCCGCCTGGAGTATTTCAAACATCTCCCAAATACAGCAATTTATATTTTGATCTGTCGAAAGGCGATGACGCTCGTGGACCTTGGAATGAAGGGGAGAGCACGCAGCTAAAGGAACAGTGGCAATATATAGAACAACCACTTGAAGAAGTGAGAAGCACGGATGGATTGCTGGATCGAAAACCGGAAGGTACCGACCGGTCGGAAAAAGAGATTGCCAGAAAAGAAGCACAATTGTCCAAGGAGCGTAGCGGGCAGGTGCTGGCGTCTACTCCCAAGAAGGAGATGTCTTGGTGCAAGTATCAGTGATTTGAAAAGAACATCGGTTTAAATCCGTTGTAATTATTAACCATAAACCATTTTAATTATGACCAAGAAAACAGAAAAGAAACAGGAAGAGGCAAAGAGCACAAAAAAGAGTGCCCATGCCCAAGAATGTAAGTCTTCTGCCTCATGCAAGAAAGCAGAGAAGAAGTAAGAACTTAGAACCTTGAAATTTGTATGGACTGTCCGGGAATCCGGTTTCCGGACAGTCTTTTAATCATTAAAACAGTATGAATATGAAAAAAATATTATTAATAGTTTTTGTATTGACGTTTGTGGTGTCCTTCACGTCCTGTCGTGACAAAAGAGAACAGGATCGGGCAAAGTACCAGGTGGAAAAAGTGAAAAAAGACATCAATGATGCCGCAGACAAAATTTCCGATAAGGCAGAAGACAGCGCTGATGCAGTAAAGGATGCATGGAAAGATACAAAGAAAGATGTCAAGCAAGGGGCTGAGAAGGCTCAAAAGGAAATAAAGAAAGGATATAATGAAATTAAAAAGGAAGCAAGTAAAAAACTTGGCTGATTTTTGTAATTTATTATTTTGCCAGTAGTAAACCTTACATGTGAATAAATTATGGTTGGATTCGTAATATGGATTGTTGGACTGGTGCTGACTATCAGGGCCGCTTTGGAAATATGGCGCATTCATGCACCGGCAGAGAGGAAACTGATAGCCATCGTATTGGTGGTTTTCACCAGTTGGGTAGGATTGCTGTTTTATTATTTTTATGGTAAGCCCCGTATGGCACAGTGGTTGGGAACAGGTATCGAAAGGTATTGATGGTTGCATAACTGTTTATATTAATTGTACAGTGATATCCCGATACAAAGAAACGCACCGGTCATTGACAGTGATCGGTGCATTTCTTGCCTTTACCAATATTTTTCGATTCTTTCGTAGCCGAAAATACCGCTGCGTTCATCTTTCATACCTTGTAGCTGACGGCAGATTATTTGTGCTCCGATCATGCTGAAAGTAATTCCGTTTCCCCCATATCCCAAATCGAAAAACATTCGTTCCTTGTCAGGCCAGTTGCCGATGAAGGGTAGTCCGTCCTTGGTGGTACTAAATGTGCCACACCATACCATTTCCGTTTCGAAAGGGAGGTCGGGGAATAGTTTTCTGACCTTCCTTTCCAAGATACGGGTTTTCTTTCTGAGTAATGAATCCCGGCGCTGCGGGTCACTGAACTTTTCGTCCTCACCACCTACGATGATCCGGTTTTTATCGGTTGTGCGGATGTATAGATACGGATCGGCTGTTTCCCAAATCAGGCAATGTGTCGGCCACAGGTGTTCGGAAGCTACCGGATGCGATACGAGTGCATAGGTAGAGGTCAGATCCATGATTTTCTGAGGAAGGAATTGTCCGGCCTCAAATCCCGTGGCTATGATTACATATCCGCATTTAATTTTATGTCCTCTGTCTGTTGTCATGATACAGCCGTCAGATGTTTCTATACACTCTTTTATTGAGGTATGGGTAAAAACTTTCAGTCCGCTTTCCTTTATATGGTAAGCTAACAGTCCGGTTGCCGCCCTATAAGCATCCATTTGTGCGGATGCCTCATTTATCAGGGCATTGCCGGGTGTCTTTACCTTATATTCCTCTCTAATTTTCTTCTTCTCAAGCAGATTGACCGGCAACTTATGTTTTTGCCGTATTTCATGTTCTTGTTCCAAAAGTTTGTTATCCGCCGCACTACTGGCATAAAAGAGGCTGGGCAGTTGTTCGAAACCGGCATTGACTCCCGTTTCTTCCAGTACTCTTTTTATATCAGAAATGGATTGCAGGCAGGCATGGTAAGCCGTCGCAGCATTTTCCTCGCCGATGATTTTTGCCATCCGACAAAGAGGAACGTCAATTTCATATTGCAGCAGTGCGGTGCTTGCTGCGGAACTTCCGGTTGCAATGCTGCGTTTGTCAACTATGCAGCATTTTATTCCGGCATGGCACAATTCGTGTGCCATCAAGGCTCCCGTTATGCCGGAACCTACAATGACGACATCTGTCGACAGATCCTTTTCCAAAGGATGGAAATAGTCCCATAGGGAATTTCTGATGATCCAATAGGGTAATCCTGAGTGTAAGTCCATAATATTTTGTTATTATCCCCTCACTTCCTGCTGAAAAACGGGAAAATGAGGGGGATGAAAATAGAAAAGTTATCTTATTAGAATTTATTTTCCACTCGTATTTGAAGGTTATTTACCTTCTTCGATGGTACAAATGCTGACGCGGTTCCAGTCCGGCTCCGAGAACATGTCACCGATTCCCTGTCCTTCAGCAGTGATGCGGGTATCACTGATCTTGTATCTTTTTACAAGGATGGTCTTTACGGACTCAGCACGTGCGTTTGCCAGTTTCTTATTGAAAGCGAGGTTGCCTTCGGGAGAAGCATATCCTTTGATGATAACCCTGGCTTCAGGATGCTTTTTCATGTAAGTGGCCACACGCTCCACATTGGGGAGTTGGGAGGCATCAACTACCGATTTCCCTTGTCTGAAGGTAATGATTGACTCAGGAATGCGGTTGGTCTTCACCACAGTTTCTATGTTGGCAGCCTGAGTTCTGCAGTCAGCCAATTCTCTTTGCAGATTATTTGCCTGCTGCATGGCATTGTTCAGCTGCATGTCCTTGTCGTTCAATTGTGACCGCAGGTTGTTCACCGCGTCATTCAGTTCTCCGATTTCTACCGGGTCATACGGTTTCATGGTTGTGAAATGGTGCGTACCGTTGCTACACATGAAATGATAGGTTAATCCGGCAGTCAGTTCAAAAGCCGCATTATTGGCGTTGAAACGACTTTTTTTTCGATTAAAATCTCCCTGCATATCGTATACAACTGCCGGTTTGATGCCGAACGTCCATGCTTTCTCTTCACCCAGGTTAAAATTCAGATTCAGGCCCAGGCGTGTTGACCAGGAGTTTGTATCGCCGGGGCCGTTCTGATAGTAATGCAGCCATCCGATACCTGTCAAGGCTTCGATTTCAAAGATGCGCGGTTCGCCTGTATAGCTTCCGAAAAGGTTCATCAGATTGACTTTGCCGAACACGCTCACTTCGGAAGCGTCAAATGCGGTCTTGCTGGCCGTGGTATTTACATACCCCATGCCTTGAATGCCCAAACCGAAAATGGGAGTAAGTTGTTTTCCGATCCCGACTCCGAAAGCCGGACGGACATTTTTGAAGAACGCACTGTGGGTAAGAGGAGTCACGGCACCGGTTTTCAGTTCAATAGACCAGTTGTCACCCGGACGTGTGCCTTCAAGAGCGGTACGATCATTTTGTGCATGCATGGTAAAGATACCCATGCTTAATGCTAAAGCAAAGACAGATCTTTTCATAATTAAAAATAAATTAATGGTAATACAATAAAATGTCACACACGGTATATTATCAGTTGTATAGTTATGATTGTATACAAGATAATAAATTGCTTTGTCATTGTACTTTGTTAGAAAACAGTTTGTAAAAAAGGATAGTTCGAAAAATCGGAGGAAATTTAATATCTGTTTAGAAGCATCAAAAGCGTAAAAACTCCATGTTAGCTATAAAATGAGATTTTGTATATTAAGGTATATGGCTCTTTAATTTATATATAAGTCTTTCAAATATAACTTTATATATTCATGCGCTTTTTAACACAAATATTTATTGTAATGACAAATATAAATCAAACAAATTTTCTTTTATCGTTGTTTTTTTATGAGGAATCAATTATAGTATTAATTAAAAACCTGACAATTATGAAAAAATTAAGTTTTGCAGAGCTGAAGGGCAGAGTGTCCTGGGGTAGTGTGTTGGGAGGTGTCATGACCGTATTGGCGATATCCGTACTGCTGTCCATATTAAACTCAAGTATCGGATTATTTATGCTTAATCCGTTATCCGAACATCCCGCTTCGGGCATAGGTACTGCGGTAGGGATTGGTTCTGCAGTCATTCTGGTTGCCGGCATGACTGCCGGTGGCTTTGTAGCTGGAAAGCTTGCTGGTATGGATGGGATAATACACGGATTTCTAGTTTGGGCTACCACGTTGATTGTTGCTGTAATACTAGGTATTTTTTTGGCGGTAGGCACAGCGAAAATGACAGCGAATGCACTGGGAGCCGTTTCATCCGTCACAGGTAGTGTCTTATCCGGAGCGGGCGATGCTGTTGGAAGTGGAGTTTCCGCATTATCTGAGGAGGCAAAGGAATTATTTGGCAAGATTGATTTCAACACAGTCCTGAAAGAAGGGGACATGCCGCAAAATATTCGTACCGCACTTGCCAAAAGTGATGTGAAAGAATTGCATCCGGACTATCTGAAAAAACAATTGGAGGAGGTAAAAGAGGATCTGAGCAAGTCCATAAAGACAATTGTTGCTTCTCCTCAAGAAGCGGATGAAACAGTGAATGACTTTTTGAAACGTTTGAAACAACGTACGGAAAAACTTAACCAGAATATAGATCGGAATGATCTGGCCAAAGCGATAGCCAACAATACCAATCTGTCTAAGCCGGAAGCAGATAAAATGGTTGAGCAGTATATGAATCTGATAGACAATGCACGTTTGGAAGCCGCAAAACAGATAGACAATTTGGAAGCTAGTCTACAAAAGGCGGCACAGGAATGGAAGGAGATCAAACATAAGGCTTTGGTAGCTGCCGATAAGGCAACGGATGCAGCTGCGCGGTCTGCCCTGATTTCATTCTTCGCTATATTGTTTGGTGCTGTATTGTGCTGTGCTGCCGGTGCTTATGGCAGTAGAAAAACACAGGAAAGGGTAGATATCTGATAATTGGAATGAATTAGACAAAATACCCCCGTAACCCTATTGGAATTGGCCCTATGTGTCTTGCGCATCATTTCCGCCGGGAAGATTAGACCTGAGGAAGAATAGCATATTTGAGACACAGGGGCTTCATACCAGTGGCTTGTCAACCGTCAATTTTCTGACTTTTTATTAAATTTGCTCGGGCTTACATTATAATATTTCTTAAACACTTCACGGAAGTATTTTGCATCCGAGAACCCAACCATGTCAGCAATTTCCGTTACCGTATGTTCGCCCTGTTTCAGCAACTGTGCGGCATGTTGCAGACGTATCATCCGGATATAATCGGCCGGAGCATAACCGGTCAGTGCCTTCAATTTGTTAAAAAAACTGGTACGGCTCATGTGATGCCGGCTGCTGAGCAAGTCTACATTGAAGTCCGGACTTCCCATGTTATCCTCTATGCATTCCTTGACGGAAGCTATGAATTTCCAATCCAGCGTACCGGTGCAATTAACTGGAAGATTTTGTTCTTTATCTTCAATACAATTATAAAACTGGCGGAGCAAAGCACGATTTGTAAGTATGTTTTTGACCGTTGCCTTGAGTATCCCCACACTGAAAGGTTTGGTAATATAAGCGTCCGCTCCGATTGCCAGTCCTTCAAGCATATTTTTCTCATCTCCCAATGCAGTCAACAAAATGACCGGAATATGGGATGTTTCAAGATCGCCTTTTATGGTCGAACAGAGTTTGTCCCCGCCCAGTTCGGGCATCATTATGTCGGATATGACAAGAACCGGGTTGAATTCCCGTATTATGGCAAGCGCCTCTTTTCCATTCGGACAGGACTGGGTATAATAATCCGTTTTGAACATGTCAATAAGATAATTGCGCAAGTCATCATTGTCCTCTACTATCAGGACACGTTGTAAAGACCTCTCTTGAGATATTTCCACGGATGGTAACCCTGACGCGCCACCAGGCATGATAGCCTCAGGACATTCATAAGGTGTCCTGGGAGAGATAAACTTTACTTTGTGCAGATGGCTGTTCCCTTTCGGAAAAACAACCAGCACACATGTTCCTTGATGTTCTGTGCTTTGAATCTGAATTCTGCCTTTATGCAGCCTGACCAGTTTGTATACTAACATTAGACCGATTCCGCTACCTGTCACTTTCAGGTTGATGACATTACTACCCCGAAAACAATTCCTGAACAATTTTTTCTGTTCACATGAGGGAATGCCGATTCCGGTATCTTTCACTTCGATGCTCCAAGAGTTTCCTTCCTCGCGGGCATAAATGCGGATACTTCCGCCTTCAGGTGTATACTTCAATGCATTTGACAGGACATTCTTCAGTATGGATCCCATCTTGTCACTGTCAAACCACACATTCAGATAGTCAAAGTTACTTTCGTAAATAAAATCAACATGTTTCAGCTCGGCATATTTGCGGAAAGTGGCACAAATATTATCCATATAGGAATTCAGCTCATATTCAGATATATAAAGGGTGGAGGAGTAGACGTCCACCCGTTCGAAATTTATCAGGTTGGTCGTTAGCTGAAGTAATGCATTCACATTCTTAAGGGCCGTGTTCATATGCGGCAATGCCTGTTCATTCACCATACGGTTTTCTATGGCTTCCTCCAGCGGAGCCTTTATTAATGTGAGCGGAGTACGTATATCATGGGCCGTATTAATGAAAAAACGGGTCTTTTCATCCGAAACCTTCTTCTGTTTGTGCAGTGTAATGATACGGAATATGACAGCCATAACCAGCACCAACAGAATTGCATAGCCGGCCATAGCCCATACACTGGCCCATGCCGGAGGCGTTATGACAATCTGAATGTTCCGTGTCTCATAGGTCTTGTACTTCTCCTCATTGGATATGGCACGAATCTGCAATGTGTAACTGCCCGGAGGCAGGTTTCTTACAACAATCCGGTTGTCCAGGCTCGGGCGACTCCATTCTTTATGAAAACCGTCAATCTTCCATGAATAAAGGATGTTGGAAGGATAGTCATAATTAATGGAAACTACATCAAGGGAAAAAGAGTTTTGTCTGTAGGTCAGTTCCAGCCGGTCAGTTTCGTCAATGTCCTTTTCCAGCGGAGAACCCTCGTCGCCCGGATAAACGGGATGATAGGCTATCATGAAATCGCGCAGTAACAGACGTGAGTAATGCGGCTCCGGTATCTGTATGTCTATCGGGAATCTGACAGCCCCGTTATTCCCACCAAAAACAAGTGTGTTTTTACTGTAGGTTGTGGCAGAGCCGACATTAAAATTAACACTCATCAACCCTTGTTCCCGTGTCCAGTTGCGGAAGGTATGTTTTGAGGGAGAATAAATGGTTATTCCGTTTTCCGTGCCCATGAGGAGACTCCCGTCCTGACGCGGAAGAATTGTATAGATATTGTCGGAAATCAACGCACAGTTGTCTGTACGGTACTGGTGGATGAACTTCTTTTTGCCGATGTCATATACAAGCAATCCGGCTCCGCGAGTACCGATATACAGGACGTTGCCGTCTCTCTGGTACAAAGAGCATATATAGGGGGACTCAACAGGCAGGTTAACATACTGATAGTCTCCCGATTTCTTGTCAAGCCGGTAGAGCCCCATTCTTGTGCCGATCCACATCTGTCGGACATTTTTTTCCAGAATGGTAGTGATGGAGCTTACTCCCGGATACAGACGCACACTTCCTGTTTCAAGATTGATACGCTTCAAATGATAATATCCGCCGGACCAGACATCACCGTCCGAATCTTTCTTGATGTCAAATATATATTGGTCGGGACGCACTCCCGCAATAGTGGCAGGGGCAATATGACCAATCTTAAATCCTTTCCTTTTTTCTATCTTGCAAATGCCTGACATAAAACCGCCGGCCCATATCACACCGGGAGAAACCTCACACAGCGTCAAAAAGATATGGTTCTCATTGTCCGGTACCGATTCAAAGGAACTGAGGAATGATTGCCATTCTTTGGTATCGGTCTGATAAAGGCTGATACCATTGCTGATTGCAAACCAAAGGTCACCGTCACTGTCCTCCAGTACATCATGGACCTGATCGTTCACCAGTGAAAGACTGTTGCCGATGGAGTGTCTTATCAAATCATAACTTCCATAACGGTTGTTTCGGATGGTGATGCCGGTAGGATAATTGGCAAGCCAGATGCGTTCCTCCTCGTCCACATAAATATCATTGATATTGTTTCCGTTCATTCCATTATAACTATTATAATCAGCTGTTATATAGGGCTCGCTCAGACATGTGTTCACATCCAGTTTATATACACCTTTGCCACCCGTAGCTACCAGAAGTTCATGATCGTTCAGGGCGACAATCCGGTTTATCTCTACATTATTGGGTAATTGGCAAGGGATGATTTTTCCTGTCTTTCCCACGTCATATACAAGTATTCCCTCCTTATAGTTTCCCACAAACAGTTGTTTTGAAACAGCATGGTAATAGAGTTCATGTACTGATGTGCGGATACTTTCCACAGCTTTGTCAGACATTCTGTTTAGCCTCCCCTTTTCTACCTCAGCATAGAACAGGCCGTTTACTGTACCGATAAAGAAATGGTTGTCATCCGTCTGTTCTATGGCGGCTATTTCACTATTGATCGGTGTCGGCATATGTAGAGTATTTCCGGTACGGATGTCATACCATGCGATGCTGTCTTTATAGCATAACCAAATACGGTCATTCTTGTCCAGATAACCGTAATTCAGAAATGCCTGTGACTTGTTTCTGACCAGCTCCGGATGTACATAAGCCAGTTCGAATTTATCATGTTGTGAATCATACTGGAAAACACGGCCTTTCTGACCGATTACCCACAGCACGTCCTTGCTGTCCATATAAAGCCAGTTCAAGGCAATCCGTGAGTCCAGCTTCATGCTGTCATCTGAGAAATTGTAATGCTTGATGCGCTTTCCGTCATAACGGTCTATCCCTTCCTGGGTTAGAAACCACATATACCCCCTTCGGTCTTTTTGGATATGATATATTTTCTGATTGCTCAGACCGTCTTCCAGTCCTATGTATTTATAAATTTGACACCTGCCTACAGGACTGCCGAGGAGAAGGACAGTAAAAAGAAAAATTCGTTTAATGCTCAAATAAGCTTTCATATTATTTTACATATTCAAAAACGTTTGCAAATTTATAAAATATTAGTTAAAACCCAACCTGGTAATCCACTTTATTTTATCAAAGACCGTTTCATCCATTTGACAATCATGGACTTCAGGCTGGTATTTGCCGGATGTGTCACGATTTGTAGGAAGAATAGCGCTTAAGCAACTAACAGCAGAATGTAAAAATAGACGCGGTTACCAAGTTATTACTTCAATTTTTGTCTTTTTTTCAAACCTCCTATGTCTAAGGAGATTATAAAAGTTTTCTAGAATAAAAAAGATTGATAATTCCACTGCTCGCACAACAGAAACATATGCGAATATAAATGAAGTGACAATTTACAATTCCATATCCAAGACAAAATTCAGGGAACAGGAAAAGGTTGAACGAAGGATAACCAGAAGTTTTACAGAAGGAAACAAAGAGAGCACTGCCGGAAATCTCTGTTCCTGACAATGTTAGAAATATTTGTAACAATTATAAGTCACCAATAATTCCGGTATAACCGATTATCTGAACCATACTATTATATGTTAAATATTTTCTCAGCAGTTCCATGCTTGCCTCCTGTGTGTTCATAGCATAGCATTTTGTGAAATGATTGCCCTGTTTTAATTCAAAGAAGCAAAGAGCTTATTTATTCTAAAAACGCAGAAACTTGTGTCACTATCTATCACTTAAAGTCGTCAGATAACATGTAGCAATAGAACCGATGGAGTACATCACATCTAAAAATGACCAACTGCATAATTTTACAACGTAATCACAGCCTCCCGTTGTTACTTATTTTTCCAAATACATTTTTTACGTGAATGCTTGGAAGACAAAACTTTTTCTGTTTATTCATATTCACATAAGTATATATTTGTGTAGTGGCTTGCTGCTATGTTCCAACAAGTTCTGCAAACCTTTTAGTAGATTTGCCATGCCATAACAAATGCTGGGGCACCGCTAAAGTTATCCGAAAAATGGAACAACTGTTTGACACTATCCTTAAGATGGCAGAAAAGAATCCGGATGATTCATGGTTGCCCTCACAACTTTAAAAAAGGTCACAAAAGGAACTTCGGTCGCTTACTCGAGGCTCAAGATAGTTTCTGAAAAGGGGGATTGAGGAGAGTTCTTAAAGGTACATTAGCGCATGAGAAGAAAGTTGGTGGATGGCTGAATGAAGAGAATGGACAGTTCTATTTTGACAGTGTTCGTATTTTCACCAACATGGATAAAGCCATTTGTTTAGGGCGTAAAAAATAAACAACTGGTCATTTAAAGCCTGACGCGTTTAAGACTTGCAAATTGTAAGTGGAAGTACTTTCGCTATTCCTTTAGTACTAAAAAATAATAATTTCAAGTTATCAGTTATTCAATATGCAAATTTATATAAACGGAAATCAGAAAACAAATAAAGAGACACAAATTGTATGGGAACTTGTATAAGTGGCTTTCTCATCAGTATAACGCTTAATTGTTATGCAAACTTCCCCTAAAAAAACTACTCACACCATACAACACATCCAGCATTTCCGCTGTCAAGTGTTCATCAGAAAACCTTACCGCATAATCTTCTTCCGTGGCATAACCCATATAATTGATGCTGCCATACCAAATCTTTTTTTATCAATCATTACCAACTGAAAAGTCAAATGTTCGGATACACGAACCGTCACCCCCTCCCTTTGCAACCACTCTGCTTCTGTAATCTTGTTTTTCACGAACACAACCACTTGCACTCCCTGCTGTATGGATTCCTTCAAGGCAGTTCCTAATTGAGAACGCTTTTTCAACCCGGTTTTCGTTACAGAGACAAATACAGAGTGTCTGGCTTGAGTTATATCCTCTACCAAGGAGAACAGATAGTTACACAGGCTCAAATCCGTTTCTGTTTCAGGAGACTTACAGTTCCTTATCCTGACTGAATCGTAAAAAATACCGCCCTGAAAAAACAGATACATATCTGATAGAAAGTTTAATCGGTCAAATAGAATAACCGGTTCTTCTCCCTCCTCATACGAAGCAAGCCATCCAATATCTCTCAGATCAAATCCTTTCCAACCATTATGCTCATAGTCAATAGCACCCTTATCTATCAATGACAAAAACTTGAATAAGATCTGCATCCAATAGCCAAAGTTATTCCTTCTTTTCCATTCTATATCTTCACTATGAAAAATACAATATCCATTTTTATCAATCGACAACACATATTTTTCATGAATAACACTGGCCTGTAATGAAAAATAATTTTCATTACAGCATGGAAAAATCTGCTTTTTCTGCTAAAACATTGACATTTTTGTTTTTAATGAAATAAGAATAGCAGCCATTTCCTTATAATTCTTATTGACCCATTCATCTCCGACTGATTTCCTTATGGTTATAATTTCATCTTTTAGTGAATCGAGATTATCATATATCACCCTGAACACCTCAATGCCCAGTTCGTTCCCCATGGGTATAAGCATGGCCAACACTTCCTCCATTGCCTTCTGACAGATATCAAGCTTCATGATCTTTGAGGCTTCCAGATAATTGGCTGTCACATCAAAAGCATTTGCTATTCTCACTCCCGGATGTGGATGTTTTTTCAATCTGTTACCACTGATAGAATTAGATTTATAAGAAAACATAAGGAACATCAAACCAATAGAAAGGAAAATTCCTTTTAACAATGCCACCTTCCCATCTTCAATCGACCATTCTTCGTTTCCATAATCGGGAAGAGACTCTAGCTTCAAAGTTTCTACCAATAATAAAGAAGCTAAACTATCAGCTTCCAGTTCGGCCCACTGCCACCTCATGTCTCTATTGGTCGGTTCCTCATCCTTTGAATTAAAAAGAGTGCCTTCTTCCATATTCAGTTCACGAAGGTGACTAATCCCCAACAACGTGGAATGTTTGCAAAGAAGATGCGCGTACTCATGAAAAATAAGAAAATACCACATGAACTTATAAATAGAATAGGACATTTCCGATCGGATTCCCAACACCTCATTATCCATCATCAAAGTTATATGCGTATCATCCAGCTCATATTTATCAATTTCATAATAAAAAGCATTGATGATATCATATATATTCTTTACGGACTCATCCTGGTCAAATTTCGGTTCAAACGGAATATCCGGCCATACATAGTCCAGCTTTGCCACATTAATAGCCAAAGCCTGGAGTAAAGGCACTACTCCGATATTGATTTGAATTTCATTAATAAATCCCTTTCGTGCAGTAGCATTAAAGCTCAGGTCAGGGACAATAGTTAATTTTACCTTCTTGTCAAAGTCCCAAAATCCCCATTCAAATGTATTCTTCAACATTGAATTAAAGGAATTTTCCAACCCTCGTCTCATTTCTATTACGTCCGGATTGGATCTTAGCATTTTCTCTACATCCTTTGGATTCATAATATAAAAATTTAAACAATTCTTAGATGAAATATTCCTTGTCCAATTCTTCCAGACAGTCATTGCCCATATTCAAGATCGTATCACAAACATCTTCATACCGAAGCACACCCGGAGCATAATTCAAAGAGTTATATTTTCCTATCAAATCCTTACATTCACGTATCACTGATTTAAGTTTCGCCATTCTACTTGTCACCAGCTTCCTTTTTTCTTCCGGTCTGATAATAAAGTTCAGCAAAGTAAAAATCAAAGAGATAATTCCAATCCAGCCCAATAATAAAGGATTTATTTTTTGCTGGATGAACCCCGATACTAGCAAAACACCTACAACCGAATTGACAATGACAAACAATATATATAAGGTATTGTAAAATTTCTTTGCTTTCCGTTCTATTTCCAGTTGTTCTTCCAGTTCTCTGATTTTTGCAAAATGAATATCTGGCTCACAATATGAATTAGATCTAAAAGAGAGGACGGTTTGTCTCCAGGGGAAAATCCGCAGGTAGCCATAAATGCCTACTATTACGACTAACAATGTGAAAAGAAGGCCGATTCCAATTATAAAAATTAAATCCATCATATAATCATAAGAGGTTCTACAATCACTAATTAGCTAAAGGCTTTCAATAGATACAAAATTAAGAAAAATTCAAGAATTATCAAAACATATCACAATAGAAACATTGCGTACGGGTCTTTCATTTAAGATTTCCTCTGACTTTCGGAAAGGATACTATTTTATAGCAGGTACAACCACTTTCATGAGGCTGTCCTTTGGCCGCGAGCCACTTTAAATCAAGTCTAAAACATAGGTTGGTAATACCCGTCTCCGAGAGCTTATATTCAACGCAATAAGTGTCTTAAAAATTTAATTGAGTGGTATATTTTCGTAACTTTATAGATGAAAATCAAACAGTTACGCAAATGATAAAGCCACTCGACCAAGTACGTTCAATTGAAGCATATACAGTCAATCACACCGCGAAATTACAAAATAGATTTGTATCTCCAGGCAGTATTCTGGAAAAACTGATGGATTTTGCTGCATCAGCCCCGGACTTCCGCAGGTCAGACAAAGGAAACATCCGCCATCGACTCGATGACATTATCATCCTAATGATATCCGGTCGTGCCTGCGGGTATGTAGGATGCGCCGATATAATAGAATTCGGCAGACACAACATCAATAAGTTCCGGGAAATGGGTATGTTCAGGAACGGGATGCCATCCGAAGCGGCTCTTTGCCGTGTTGAGCAGGGCATCGATGATCTGGCAATGGCCGACAAGATGCAACATTCTGTGGAAACATTTCATAGGAAACTGATTAAATCAGGCCGTGGCAAAGAAATAATCTGTGTGGACGGCAAAGCCGAACGGAGCACTGTCTTGGAAAACGGTCGCAATCCGGATATAGTATCGGCTTATTCCTTCAACACAGGCATGATGCTAGTAACGGAAGCCTGTCAGGAAAAAAGCAACGAAATAAAGTCGGTTCCCCTCCTAACCGACAAAATAGTTATATCGGGAAAGATTGTCACCGCCGATGCCATGTCAATGCAGAAAGACATCATCGATATAATCAGGAGGAAAGGAGGTGATTTCCTTATAGAACTCAAAGCCAACCAGCGATCGCTGTGTTATGGGGTGGAGGACAGGATCAAAGGGCGCATATCGCTGTATTTCTATACGGAAGGTTCCGAACTCGGTCATGGAAGAATAGAGACAAGAACCTATAACATATATGACGGACTTGAAATTATCGCCGAAAAAGAGAGGTGTGGAGGAAAGATGACGATTGTAGAGTGTGAATCCGACACAGTCAAAAAATCCACAGGCGCGCATACCCACGAAAAACGGCTGTATGTGACAAGCATGCCGACGGATACGCCGCGACTGGGTTCTTACGTGCGCAGTCACTGGTCTATCGAAAGCATACACTGGGGGCTGGACTTCAATCTTCTCTAGGACAAGGTGAAACGCCGGTCCATCGGTTCTGCGCGTAACCTTGACTCAATCATGGTTTACTCCGTGTTTTCCATATGAAAAGGACTTCGAAAAAAGCGGTCTGACAAAAGAAAAGGTATGGCCGAACTTATGAGATCTGTTTCAATGAGTTTTAACAGATTGATTCGTTTTTTATGCCAAAAATGAAAAAATCAGATTTTGACACAAAGACGACTCTCTGAAATACAACTATAGCAAATTACCCGAATCGAATTGGTTCGGGTAAGGGATGCTTTGTCTAAATTTTTATTTTAAATGAAAGAGCCATGTTTCGCACGAATTATTATGATAAAATTGTATATTTGTAAGAGTTTGTTTAAATTTTCCTCAATAATAATTTTATAGTGGCTATTTTAACTATTTCCTCTGCCGAATCAAATGTCAGTTCATAGTTTCGGCATAGTCTTCTATTGTAATCCATCCATGAAAATGTTCTTTCTACAATCCATTTTTTGAATGAGTCTGAATCCTTGTTTCTTATATGCACTGATAACAACCTGAATGATATAGCCGAACTTCTTTTTTATGTTATCGACAAGTTCTCCCCTGTAGCCTCCATCAGCCAGAATTACTTTCACCCCGGAGCACATTTCTTTAAGAACCCTCATCAACAAATTGGACGCTTTACTGTCATGCATATTGACTATGGTAACCATAACGGCAATAAGAAAGCCATTTTTGTCCACTATGGTATGGCGTTTTATGTCTTTTACCTTTTTATTTCCATCAACACCGTTCAAGGAAGCGTTGTTACCCCATTTTACGCTTTGACTGTCCATGGTGCCAACACTTGGTTCCATGCTTTGACCGCGCTTCACTCGTACATGACCACGTAATTTTTCCAGTAACAAGTCAAAGTTCAATGGGGAAACCCATTTGCGATAATAGTAATAGACCAACTGCTATTTGGGAAAGTCAAGGGAAAGCATACGCCACTGACACCCTGTCTTGACTAAAATATAGCATTCCAAATAAACCGTAAATCATATTTTCACTTTCTTTCTTGCAGGTTCAACACTTTTGTTATATATTGCCACTTGATTTCCGTTAAATCAGTCTGATACATCTTTTTTAAAGTTTGGTCACTTCAAAGAAAGATACAATTGGGCTGATATGGAAACTTCTTTAGAAAAAAAATTCAGACATTTTTAAACAGGCTCTAAATTACTCATTAGGAATAAATGTGATTCCATATTATGGATTAAAATAATAATTTTGCAATAACAACCATTAAAACAAAGATGAAAGAGTACAAAGTATATTCAGATAAATTGAGATTGTATTTGTCTCAAATAGAAGATGACCTACTAAGAGAGCGTTTTAAAATATTTTTCAGTTTGCATGAGCATGTTCATTTTCAATATTCCAATAATAATAACGAGCCTGTACAAGAGTTGAGGGTCGCAGCTGAAGCATTGTGCAAACTCCTTATTTTTGTATATGTGCCTAATGCAAACTCCTTATTTAATAACAAAGATAAATTATCACATGCATATTTTAAAGTATGGGATAAGAGTCTTGATGACAATCTTAAAATTAAAGAAGGGCCTTTGAATGCGGCTCCGACCTATGGTCATAAGTATGATTCTACTGATTTAGGTCAATTAGCTTCTGTCCTTTTATGCAAAAAGGATGAGAAAGAAGATGGGAAAAATCAGATTTACAACAAAATTAAAGAATGCTATAATAATCTCTATGCTCCTCTAAACACGGACGCTTCTCATCCGGTACCTACTGCTAAACAAAGTTTTTTTTATGCTTCTACTTTATTTAGTTATTATTTTGGCTGGGTACGTAGCATAATTGATATTTGTCAAGATAAATTATCGCAATTAAAAAAATTATTACCGTTTGAGAATACTGTCATAGAAGAAAATGTAAAAAACGATATAGAACTTGAGCAATTAATATCGGAAGATGAAAGTTTAAAAGAACTATATGAGTTGGAAGGTGACTTCAATCATGAATATGGAAAAAAATACATTCTTGTCGTATCTTCAACCTTAAAACCAGAGCTTAAAGTATCATTGGCAAAAATCGGTTGGAATATGGTCATCGATTTTGATCCAAAGACACAAACAGAAAGTGGCTTGTATAACACGATAAAGGAAATGTGGAGAGAAAAACGCCAAATGCTTTATTCCGAGGTTGAAACAAATGGTGATAAGATTACTTATTGGATTGAAGCAAATGGAAATACAACAAATACAGAACCTTGTTCGGAAGACCAAGTAAAAAAATGGAGGCGTGCCTATTTACCTAAAATTAAGGAAAAAATATGCGAGTTAAATTCTCAAAAGCCAGAAGGAGAAATCGTGATTATTGATTTGTATAGCCAGTCTAAATTCCCCCAAATATTGTATAAGTTTAGCGATCTTCCTGAGAATACTACAATTTTCAGATTTTTATCTTCAAAAGAGGAAATAATAGATGATAAAACTAAAAATGAGGAGATTGATGCAGAAGTAAAAGAATATGTTGTAGTTCAAAATCAACTAGCTCGTTACTTTAGTTCTCTAGGCTGTAATATATTAGGGAAAACGTCTGAATTTACATCTAGATGTTCTGAGGTTTCTACAGAGACTGTGAATAAACTTGCAGCTTATGGCATTGAATGCGTACCGGAGACTCCTTTATCTCAAGAAAAAAAGAATTTAGATGCTGGATTCTGTTCTGGTGGGAGGATAACTTGGAATGAGCTATATGCAGATATTGATGTGAAAAGAAATGGCTATGATAATTTTTATAAGAAGATAGCTGAATATGTAAAGAGAGGAGACAAGTTTGTTGGATATATCAGCCATCGTCCTTGCAGTGGTGGTACAACCGTAGCCAGACGGTTAGCATATGATTTGATTAATAAAGATGCATACATTTCTGGTAAATGTTATGTCGTTTTTTTGAGTGAGTTAAGAAATACAAGCAGTGTAATATTTAAACAATTAAGCGACCTTATTGAGAATAAATTGTCAACAAGAATGTTGATCATTTTCATTGATCGCACCATTTCTGATGAAAAGGTAGAGGAACTAAAAAAATCATATATAAAACCTACTTATAATGTATCCATAGTTCGTGTCACTTATGATTCAATCTTAAAAGGGATGCATTGTTTAACCATTAAGGAATCTCTCATGCCAGATGAGAAACCTAATTTTAATCGTCTTTATGAGAAACGTTGCACTGGTATTTCTAGAATGAACTTGAACAATGTGATTGATTTTCCACTTTCATTAAAAGATTTCAATAATACTCAAAGCATAGATGACTATGTTCAAGAGTGGATGAAAAAGATAGATCAGAAAGATCAAGGTGTAATTGAAAGTTTTTCAATATTGATTTCTGTAGCATCTTTATATGTGTACGACTATGACAGATATGTTTCTACTGGTTTTACCGATTCTGTATTTGAAAACTTAGAAAAAAAGAATATATGGAATTTGTTAAATTCGATGTCCAAATCCTCCAAAGAAGCATTCAGAAAACTATTTGATGTGGAACATAATGATGAGGGGAAGCGAACAGGACGTATCAGACCTAGATTTTCTCTGTTTGCTCGATCCATTATTCACAATAGTAATATTGGAATCTATGATATAGCAGCTGATTATCTTAAACATATATCTAAGTGGGATGCTATCGATAAAATGAAGTACGTTTATGACATATTTCTTAAAAGGCCTGACTTCGAGCCGGATGAGTCTCAAAAGGAAACCTGTCTAAATGAAAAGGTTTCAAGTTTTTTTAAGGATAATAGTTGTGATTCTGAAACCATCCTTGAAGTCTACAAATTGCTTGTGTCCTATTTCGGAAATGATGAAAATTGCCTTCTAAGTTATGCGCAATTCTTATACAATAAAGCTTATTTTGAAGATAAAGAATCGCATGAAGGAAAGTCCTTCACAGAATCCGAAAATAAACTTTTAGAACTACTTGAAGAAAAAAAAGGCAACTTGTTCGATGCGTTAGTTTATCAATCTTTAGGAGTTCTTTATTATCGAAAGATTGGCGTGTTAAGATATATATTATTGAGTGCAAGTTCTGATTCTTTTACACTGGATCATTATAAATGCGTTTTACGATATTGCAATATTTGTTGTGAAAATTGTGATATGTCAACAGAACTAGATCCAACAGGTGCTTATGGTCTTGTCACTAAAGCACAAATGCTTAAAGCTGTTTTAAATATTACGCAGAAGTATAAGCAATACAAAGACTGGACTTTCTGTGAAACAGACAAAATCTATCAGGATATATATTTGGACTATTTAGATGCATGTTCAAAAATAGCGAAACATTTTCCTGAAGAAGCAAAAGATACACGCACTAATTCAGACTATAATCTTATCAAAATTTTTAACATACTAGATGACTTCAGAAAGAAACTTAATGGCGGTGAAGGAAAAGATTATTTTGATAAGTATGATAAGAAATTAGAATCGACAAAAGACGAAAAGCTTAAAATAATTTACGGATGTCGCCTCTACGATACTGTTATATCATTAGAACGGAAGAAAATAAGAGCGAGCATCAATAAATTAAATGATAGATACATATCAAGAATAGAGGAGGTAACGAGATATAATGCAAGGAAGGGCATCTCTGGTGCTTATGAAAAACTATTGAACCTCATAATATTCAATAGTCGTACTGATCGTATTATACAATATGCAATCGAGTTAGTTAAGGAGTGGGAAAGATCTGCAAAGAGTAACGAAGAACACCTATGGATCAATTATTATTTCATGGTCTTTTATGCTGTTCAGATATTAAATGAAGGACATGCTAATGAAGGTCTTATGAAACGTTATGATGAAGTTTGCCGAAAAACGAGGAAATATTGTGAGGCGGCCGATCAAAAAGAGTATGATACTTATGCCTATTTATATTATAGAACGTCGAAACCACAAGGTTTAGATTGTATAACAGAAGATAAAGACAAGGCAAGTTTTGTCCAAGGAACAATAATAAATGTATCCCAATCAAATCGAAGGCGTGGAAAAGCAAAACTAGATTGTGGGTTGGAAGCGAGTTTTGCAGCAAAAGATAAAAAATTTGATGACGCTGATATTAATATAACCAGAATAGAGGGAATTATCGGATTCCGATTCAATGGCCTAGGTTTTTATAAACAAGACATAGTAATGGAGTCTATAGACGAAAAGACAGAAGAAGATTCCATCTCAACGGAAGATTTCATAGAAAAGAACAAAAACGGGATTGACTTGTCTGACGATAGTGCTACAACAAGGATGGGTATAAAACAAATTGGGTACTTAGATTTGTCGAAAATTAAAGATGGAACTAAAAAAAGATTAGTCTTTGCAAACTTAGGGACAACCGAAAATCAGAAAGAGGAGCAAGAGTGTGAGGGGGTGATAATATTGGATAAAAATCGTAAGAAAATCAGGTGTAAATTATTTTCTTATGATCTTCCAATTGAGAGATGCGAGCTAAATGAGTTTTATGAAGATGAAGAGGTAATATTCGTTGTAAACAGTCGGCCACAAGATAAAAATCCATCAAAGCCATATTATTTTGCAACAAATCTGAGACCCAAAGAGGATTAGTTAATTCTCCCTTAAAAAAGGTACATTCAGCAAGATATCCTCAATTGAGGATCTTGCTGATTTCTTGAATGAAAACAACTCAAACAAATTTCAAAAGCAACTCATTTAAAATCAAAAAACATCAAATTATCACTAAAGGCGAATTTGAATGCTCCATTAGTAACAAATCCAAAGTTTTGGTAAAAACCATAAAAATCAGATTTAATGGCTATACTGTTATGAACAATATTTTTTCTTTATAGAATACACGGCTTCATTTAACTTTGGCATTGTTTGGCAACAACTTGAATAAATTACAATTTACCCAAGTCCAGCCTTTGGAATATATAAAAATGCCTTGTTGGATGAAGTTAAGACTTGCCTTTAACCGCCTACCGTTCACGGACATTGAAAATTCAAAGCATTTTTGAATGAAAGAGCTGTGGTATATAGAATAATAAAAAAGGTGCATTTATTTGCAGGAATTGAACTTTTTCACTATCTTTGCAACGTCAAAGAGATAATGGATGTTGAATTGATAAAGAAAAGCAATGAATTTGGCGTAAGGCTAATTCAATGGCTTTCATAAAAGATAAAGCGAGAATGTGCAGTCATTCAAGGAATTGGAATAAACCGAAACAAAAGGTTCGATTCCTGGTGGCACCACTTTGAAGAAAAGCAAAAAGCAGTAAAATCCTGATTTCCAAACGAAATCGGGATTTTTTGTTTTTCGCAGGGACGCAAAAAACGGCAGAATGTTACCGTTTCCGGTGTTCCAATCGGTGGAGCAAGAAAGGTGGAACGCGAATCTCCACCGAACAAGATTATTTCTCTCTGATTTGCAATATTTTGCGTATCAAGAAAGCGTGTATGGTTTCCTACTTTTGTCCAACGAAAAAACTGTAGGAACATGAAACGAAACTCATTCAATGTGCTTTTCTTCATCAAGAAAGCCAAACTGCTGAAAAACGGGGAAGCCTCCGTGTGTATGCGCATCACCGTGAATGGTGCGCGAGTGGAAAACAACATCCGCATGAGCATTGAGCCTGCCCTGTGGAATCAAGCGAAGGAGTGCGCCAAAGGCAAGAGCCGCAAGGCTTGTGAACTCAATCTCTACATCGAGCAAGCCAAAATCAAGTTGCGCAAGCTGTTCGATGAACTGGAAGAGAGGAACCACTCCATCACAGCCAGAATCTTGCAAGAAAAGTTCTTTGGAGCTAACGAAGAAGTGAAGGAAGTCCGCACACTCATCCAAACCATACAGGAGCATAACGACCAATGCCGTGAACTTGTGGGCAAGGACTATGCGCTGATTACTGTCCGCCGTTATGAAAGCTGCAAACGCTATCTAGCAGAACTTATCAAACTGAAATATGACAAGGAGGATTTGCCCTTGTCGGAAATCAATGGTGAACTAGTACGTGCTTTTGAATTTTATCTCAAGACGGAAAAGGAGTGCCAACAAAATACGGTCATCCGTTATATGAAGTGCCTGAAGAAGATAACCAATCTCGCACTTGCCAACGAATGGATAACCAAAGACCCGTTTATCGGTATCAAGTTCCACGAGAAGGAAGTTATCCGTGAGTTCCTAACTATGGATGAGCTGCTCACAATCTACAACAAGGAGTTTTCTTTGGACAGGATTACGGTTGTGCGTGATGTCTTCACCTTTGCTGCGTTCACTGGGTTGGCGTTCATTGATGTACAGCAGCTATCTGCCGAACATATCGTTCAAGACAACAACGGCAATTATTGGATTCGCAAGCCTCGCCAAAAGACGAAGAATATGTGCAACATCCCTTTGCTCGATATTCCGATGCAGATTTTGGAGAAATACAAAAGCCATCCTACTTGCCAAAAGAAAAATGTATTGCTCCCTGTCCCCTGCAATCAGAAGATGAACAGCTACCTGAAAGAGATAGCCGATTTGTGTGGCATATCAAAGTGCTTGACCACGCACACAGCCCGGCACTCGTATGCGACCTCTGTGTGCCTCGCCAATGGTGTAAGCATTGAGAATGTGGCGAAAATGCTCGGTCATTCCAACATAAAAATGACGCAGCACTATGCCCGTGTGCTGGATTCTTCCATCTTCAAAGATATGATGAATGTGAAAAGTGCCTTATCAAAAAATCTTTGATTATGAACAGAGGAATAATAACAATCAGTGAAACGGGCGTAGTTATAGTGCCGACTGCCCCTATATGGATGACAAAGTTTGAGATAGCCGACATGTTCGGGGTATTCTCGTACGACATCCGCAAGGCGATACGAGCAATCTACAAGAACAAGGAACTGAATGAAGCCGAAACAATGCGATATATCAGGCAACCCGATGGTATCAGTTATGATGTGTATAATTTTGAAATGATTATAGCCATCGCTTTCAAAATATGTAGCAAAGGGACCCTTTTGTTCAGGCGGTTCGTAATAAATGAAATCTGCGCCACCAAGAAAGGGAATCCGGTCACATTGTTTGTTTCCTATGGCAAGGGCAGCAACCTATGGTATAATTGAGGTTCATCCCGTCAGCCACCTGTTCCCGATGCCCGGATGCAAAGGTAGCATGTGGCTTTGAGGGCATTGGCAAGGTCGGGCGGCAGAGCCGTTTCGGGCAGAATCTTCCTCAAACGGGTTTGAGCGTATTCAGCCCGAAAACCTTGCCACTGCCAGCCACACGCATTCGAGGCATCCGGCAACGGAAACAAGCGACTGGCGGGAAATCAGAAGAAATATAGGAACGGCTTACAGACGAAGATAAACATTGATGCTTCATCCGTAAGCCGTTCCTTTTCTTTTTATCGAAGTTCTATTGCTGCCGCAAACATAGGGGCAGACGGTCAACTGCGCTCCTTCAAGAAAATCAAGTTGCCGCCTGTCGATAGGCGGTGCGGTAACTTTCAGTCAACATCCTTTCGATGTCGGATTCACGGTAGAGGATTTTGCCGCCCAACTGGATATAGGCTATCCGTCCCTCATTACGGTAGTCCTGAAGTGTCCGGCGGCTCACCTTCAACCGTGCCGACACCTCCTTGTCGGTAAAGAAACGCTCTCCATCCAATGTCGGGCGGTAGTTGGCTGTCAGATGCTCTACGTTGTCCAGCAGGCGGTCGAGGCTGCCCATGAAGTGGATTATCCACTCGTTGTCTTTGTTAATCAGTTTGTTCATGTTACTCTGGATTTAGTGGAATTATTGTTATTACTCTATTCGGTTATCAGATTGTCCTGCCTTTGAACCTCGCTTCCATTCGCCTGGCCTCCACGATGGAGACGATGCGCTGCACATCTTCGGGACGGTAGTACGTCTTGTGGTTGATTTGGCTGTATGATAGCGTTCCGTTGTCACGCAAGGTCTGCAACGTGCGTGGGCTGATGTTGAGCATCTGGCACACATCCTGATTGTCCATCCACTCGCTCATTCTCTTTTCTCCGTGCCGATGGCAGATGGCATCCATACGGCTGACGAAACGGTCGAACTTGGCGACCAGTTCCTCGAAGGTTTTTCTTTCGATTGCTACGATTTCCATATTGTCTTTCTTTTAGTTATTACTGTTTCTTCTGCTGCAAAGGAATACATAATTTACTGTCCTGCAATGGATTTTCCGAAAGTGGCAGCGTGTTGCGTCAATAGGTAATCTTTGTCCGGGTTGCCGCTTTGTTGATTGTCCGTAAACAAGGCTCCTACCGTAATTTCTGCCATGCCATTTTGGACGGGTGTTATTCCTTTTGCCGCAAAGAAATACATATTCCTTTACCTGACAATGGCTTTTACTATTACTGGCAGCATGTGGCACAGGGTGGTAGCGGTTGGCATGGGCTGGAGGCTGTGGTTATTCTCTTATTTCTAAAAAATAGGAAGTTGGCAAGGGCAAAAATAAGGGCTTAATTCAAATTCGCTTGCGATTGAGCCTTTGCCCTCTCAGACATATACATCCGGCAAAACGGTGAAGTCCACACCGCTTTGTCAACCGCCATAAAGCAGAATCACACAAAATTGCCTAAGAGAATCCAAGTGCTTGACTGACTGCACTGGAGCATCTTACTTTGCTCCCGATAATCGGTCGAGGCACTGACCAAGACCACATTCAATAACTTAATCTATTTATTTTTTTACAATGAAGAGAGAACCAAACATTACAGAGCAGCAGGCTCGTGAAATCGTGGAAAAAATGGGACGCAGGGAATCCTACACTCCCAAGTCAATGGATGACCTCTACAGGCGTATCGGTCTGGAACCGGATGAGCCGGGGCAGCCCGGCAATACCGTCACGGAGGAAACAGAGACCGCTATGACGGATGAACCGTCTGGTGTGGTGGTCGAGGAGGCGGCAATACCGCAGAAGCGCGTCAGCAGCAAGCAGCGCAGATTGTCGTTGGAGGACTACCGCGCCACCTATCTCCAAGTCCCAAAGATTATCAACCGCAAGCCCGTGTTCGTCAGTGAGACGGTGCGTGACGAACTTGACAGGGTTGTCCGCTACCTAGGAGGAAGGGGCATGAGTGCATCGGGATTGATAGAGAACCTTGTCCGCTTGCATCTCGATGCCTATCGGGATGACATTGAGCAGTGGCGCAAACTCTAATGGGATTACGGAAAGTCAGTTAGGTCGGTGGATATACTTCACCGGCTTAACCGATACCCTAGATGAGTTATTACACTCGGAAACAAATCCGACAGGCGGAGGATTTTTGTGTCTTCAAAGACACAGCAAGATATGTTTTCAGTTACCCGAATAATTCTAAGTAACTGAAAACACCTTCACCGCCGTGGGCAGAATTATCCTCCGCAGTCGGATAATTTCGGGATTCCTTAATCAAAGATTAAACAATGGACAAGCCATAAAATTAAAAGAATAAGAAGAATGAAAAAGAAGAGCAAGTATGGGAGAAATCCCAAATTGAATCCGAAGACGCACTGCGTAATGGTGCGCTTCGACGATGTGGAATGGAACAGGTTCCTGACGATGTACGAGGAATCGAACGTGTATGCGAAAGCCGTCTTTCTGAAGGCGCACTTCTTCGGGCAGAAGTTCAAGGTGCTGAAAGTGGACAAGACGCTGGTGGACTACTACACCAAACTGTCGGACTTCCACGCCCAATTCCGTGCCATCGGTACGAACTACAATCAGGTCGTTAAAGAGTTGCGCATCCACTTTTCGGAGAAGAAGGCGATGGCGTTGCTCTACAAGTTGGAGAAACATACCATCGACCTTGTGAAACTGAGCCGGGAGATCGTGGAGCTTTCAAGGGAGATGTATGCCAAGTGGGAACAACAGAAGGAATAATTCTGTTACATACCCAAGATACACATTACAGATACGTAATTCGGTAAATGAACGCATTTTTACTGACAATTTCATTGTCAATCATGTTGTAATCGTGCATTCGGAACTTTAGGACAAAGATAAGTATCACTTGACAAACTTGAAAACTAAATTCTTATAATTGAAACGACTGTATCATTTATGATGGTGCAGTCGTTTTATATTCAAGAGGATAAATGGTTGCAACTGTTCACTTAGCTATCAATATGAAATTACTATCTTTGTAAAATGATTCAAGAGAAGTTCAAATTTTACAAGCCATGTAAGTTGCTGCAACCTTATATAAGATATTATTGGGTATTCAAGAGCAATCGACCGCTGGATGCCTTTACTTATCCTATCGGTTGCCCTCAAATCATTTTCCATAAGCAAGCACCGTTATATATCCCTGAACTGAATGTTACACAAGACAAACTGACTGTCAGCGGACAAGTTAATTTTTCATCCCATTTGTATGCTGACGGCAATACAGAAATGATAGTGGTTGTATTCCACCCTCACGCTATGAGTATGTTTCTGAACATACCGACTTCACTTTTTTATAATCAAGAAGTGTCCGGTTACAGCCTTGAAAACAAAAGTTTGAATGAACTGGCTACACGAATATTCGACTGTGAGAATAATTCTATTTGCATAAGCTATGTAGAAAAATGGCTGGTGTCACAAATTGCCGATAATTTAGCTGATACCACACACAGAATTAAAAGAATAGATGCCGCCATACAGCGAATATATATCACTCCGCAAATCTCTGTAAACGAATTATCTTCCATTGCCAGCCTAAGTAAAAAACAGTTTGAGCGGTTGTTTCATTCATTTGTAGGCATCAATCCCAAAGAATATACCCGTATCGTCCGCTTCCAAAAGGCTTTGGCGCAGATGCAGCATCAAGCGGGTAAAGAAATCAACCAGGCACAAATAGCATACACCAGCGGTTATGCTGACCAGTCGCACTTTATCCGAGAGTTCAAGAAGTTCTGCGGATATACGCCCATGTCTTTGCTGAAAATATCAAATCCATATTCCGATTTGTTCACCAATCCCGTATAAATGTCCCGTTTGTTCTATCCGGGTTCAAACGCTTCTCCTACTTTTGCCGTCTGATTCATTAAATGAAAATAGCATTAAGTATGAAAGAAGTAAATCCCCAAGAAACTAGCCGGGCATACGCCTTTGAAATGTGGATGAACGCACCCATGCCAATGGTGACGTTCTTTAAGACACTCAACGTGTCACGCCTTGTGAAAATCAGTCGGAAATCGGGCATGAAGTTTAATATGTTGATGTGCTGGTGCATCGGCAAAGCCGCAAGGAGCGTGAAAGAATTTTATCTGCTGCCCGTAAACGACAAACTGATGCAGTACGATACCATTGCAGTAAACACCATTGTCGCCAACAGAAAGGGCGAGGTAAGTTCGTGTGATGTTCCTTTCTGTGATGATTTATCTTTATTTAATCAACACTATCTGCAACTAACCAAACAAGTGGCTGAAAGTTGCGTCAATCACGACTTGACGGAAAGCATGGTTATCGGAACTTCCGCCTTGGCACAATATGAAATAGACGGGGCTGTCGGGATGTATAGCGGCATTTTTAATAATCCGTTTCTTATTTGGGGCAAATACAAACGTCGCCTGATGAAAACGACGCTCACCGTTTCTTTCCAGTTCCACCACACGCAAATGGACGGGGCGCACGCTTCCCGCTTTTTAGATGGGGTTCAGAAAGAAATCAACCAAATGAAAATATAGTTGAAAACAACTTTGGAAAATAAAAGGTAAAATTGGCGAGATTGGACAATCATATATCTATGAAAACTCTATAATTTTGCAAATTATATTGTTATAGATGAAAAATAGCACCGAAAATATATATAAACAGAAGGTCAATCAAGTAATTGATTACATAAATTCCAATTTGCATCAGCCATTACAGTTGAATGTAATAGCCGATATAGTAAATATGTCTCAACGGCAATTACTTCGGATGATGAGTTCTGCTCTGAAAGAACCATTATATACTTATGTGGCAAGGCAACGTGTAGAACGAGCCGTACTATATATGCAAATTGAAGATATGAGTTTACAGAATTTGGCTGGGTTAGTCGGCTACGACAATCCACAATCATTCTCCAAAGCATTTAAGAAACAATTCGGTGTTTCTCCAAAAGCCTATATCAGTAAATTAAAGAAGCGATTAAAAGAGTTTGTACATGATGGAAAGCAGTATGACTTACATTCTGATGCTTATGATTTTGAGGGATTAGATTTAGTATATATCCGTATATGGGGCAAGTATGGAGAGGAAGAGCCTTATGAAACAGCGTGGAGTAAATTGATACATTTCTTAAAGAAAAATGACTTACTTACATCCGACACACGCTTTATCGGGTTAAGTTTTGACGACCCTAATGTAACAAAATCTAATCAATGTCGTTTCTATGCCTGTGCATCAGTGCAAAAAGAAATTATACCCACTTGCGAATTTGGTACAATCCGGCTACCACAGGGTAAATATGCGGTCTATACGTTGCAGGGATATTATACTGATTTGCAGGACTGGTATAACATCATTAACGTAAGTCAAGAATATTCACTTCGTCATGGGATGTCTTTTGAGGAATATATCAATTATTCAAAAGAAAATAGAAATGATAACATTACAAAAATCTACATACCTATAAAATAAATAGAATCATGGAAAATAATTTACCTAAATATATAACGCTGACAGAAAATAATATAGATAAAGACCATATCTGTTGCGCATTCTCTGACAAAAAATGCTTGGCGGGGTATGAGTTGAAAAAAGAGTGGCTAACGAAAGAATTTGCCAATGGCTATGTTTTCAGGCGGCTTGATGCACGAGCCAAAGTTTTTATAGAATATGTTCCTGCTGAATATGCGTGGCTTCCGGTTACTGCTCCCAATTATTTAATGATTAATTGTTTTTGGGTTTCAGGGCAGTATAAAGGGCAAGGGCATGGATATAATTTGCTTCAATCTGTAATTGAAGATGCTAAAAAGCAACAGAAGAATGGATTAGTCACTGTTGTGGGTACAAAAAAGAACCATTTCATGAGCGATACGAAATGGTTATTGAAACACGGATTTGAAGAAATAGAAAGGCTTCCGAATGGCTTTTCATTGTTGGCGATGAATATTTGTGACAATGGTGTAGTTCCATATTTTAATGACTGCGCAAAAATCGAAGAATGTACCGATAAACAAGGACTGGTTGCCTATTATTCAAGTCGTTGTCCATACACGGATTATTATGTAAATGGAATGTTACGTGTTCTTGCACAAGAAAAGAGTATTCCTTTAAAAGTAATCAAGCTGGAAACGAGAGAACAGGCACAAAGTTCTCCCACACCAGCCACTATTTTTTCTCTTTTTTACAATGGAAAGTTTGTAACTACGGATTTAAGCGTTTGTACAGAATCTAAATTTATAAAATTAGTAAAATGAAAGAGTTGGCTAATAATATATTAGCCCAAATAGAGGTCGATATTTCGGAAATCGACCTCTACGGCTATAATATTATTGATGTTTCTCTTTCAATAGTACATAGGCTGCAAACAGCTCTCAATGATTTGAGGATGAAAATACAAACCTATATATTTCCAACCAAAGAGGACGAAATTTTATTTTTCAAAACTCAGAAACCGGAAATACTCGGTCGGTTGCTATTCTTCTATAAGATATACAAGATTGAAACACAATGTCCTAATGGTAGCGATGAAGTGATTAGGAATTATATCAATCGGGAACTGGATAATCTGACCTATTTCTTCAATCGCAATTTGGACTTTTATCAATACTACCGTTCACATTCCACTGTGTATGATGAATATTATTTTGTTCGTGGAAAAGCGGATTTACGATTATGTACCGATAGCGCACAATTCGATAAAGACCCAAATTTCTCAACAGGATATGATTATAAGGTGGCTAAAATCATAGCCAATGAAATGCTGCGCATCTATCTGAATAAACGATTGGTGAAACTGGGAACTAATAATCAGATAGAAGATAATCTACAAAGATGCTTCAAATACCCGTTCCGTTTCACAGGCAAAAAGTCATATCTTATCGAACTGGGATATTCTCTTGTATCTTCGGGCGACATAAACAATGGCAACGTGGAAATTAAAGAAATGATGAATTTCCTTAGTACAATATTCCACATTGATTTAGGGGATTATTACGCTTCATATATAGCCATGAAAGAGAGAAAAGACCGGACGGCATATCTTCATCATCTGATAGATAATCTTGTTAAGCGGATGAATGAGGATGATATGGAGTGTTAGCAAGAATTTAATTGATAATCCGATAATATAAGTTCAGGGAAAAACGCTATCTTTGCAGAACTAACAGAAAAATAAATAGTTGTTCAACAATATGAAATGGCAGTTGTGCATATAGCTACGCTCAACGAATAGCACTTCCAATTATTGCTATTCAGCAATAGACAGGCTTATGTTTTAAGTTTGCCTGTTATTGTTTTGTCATTATCCCTTATTATAAATCTATAAGATTGTCGTGCTGCTTAAAGCGGCAGGATGTATTGTATCATATTGGTTTGAACAAATGAATTATACCTATAAGAAAATCTGGCTCATCGCTTTTCCTGTAATGATGAGCATCCTTATCGAACAACTGATAAATATTACCGATGCTTTGTTTTTAGGGCATGTGGGTGATGTGGAATTGGGCGCATCTGCCCTTGCCGGAATATGGTTCTTGGCAATTTATATGCTCGGCTTCGGATTCAGCTTGGGGTTGCAAGTAATAATTGCCCGCCGAAACGGAGAACAGTGGTATGCAGAAACGGGAAAAACGTTCTTTCAGGGATTGTTTTTCTTGCTGATACTGGCGGTACTCCTCTGTATGCTATCCAAGATATTTTCTCCCGTTCTGTTGAAACATCTGATAACTTCGGATGATGTCTATAATGCGGTTATCCGCTATTTGGATTGGCGTATTTGGGGATTGTTGTTCTCTTTCCCGTTCCTTGCCTTACGCTCGTTTTTGGTAGGCATTACACAGACAAAAGCTCTGAACATGGCAGCTTTCACTGCCGTACTGGTAAACATTCCGCTGAACTGGCTCCTGATTTTCGGCTTCGATATGGGTATATCGGGAGCGGCTATCGCTTCTTCATCTGCCGAAATGTGTTCGCTGGCTGTATTGGCTGCATATATGTTTCGGCACATTGATAAAAAAGCGTATGGCTTATACTGGCGTATTGATATAACGGTATTGAAAGAGGTGTTTTCTATCTCTGTATGGAGTATGCTCCAGTTCTTTACAAGTGTAGCCATTTGGTTTCTGTTCTTCGTGGCTATCGAACGCTTGGGAGAAACGGAGTTGGCTGTATCGAACATTGTAAGAAGTGTTTCCGCACTGTTTTCCGTTATCGTCAATGCATTGGCAGGTGTCACCGGTTCTTTGGTGAGTAACCTGATTGGAGCAGGTGAAAAGAAACAAGTTTTTCCGCTTTGCCATAAAATTATCCGTTTAGGATATGCGACAGGCATTCCACTGATTACTTTTGCGTTGTTCTTTCACCAGCACATTATAGGGGCTTATACGGAAAATCCCGCTATCGTACAGCTTGCATGGCCGCCTTTTCTTGTTATGCTATTGAATTACTTCTTTGCACTACCCGGTTACGTCTATCTGAATGCTACAACAGGAACGGGAGCGACACGGACGGTATTCATTTTTCAGGTGATAACTACTATTGCTTATCTGTTCTGCTTATGGGGATTAGGTTATTGTAATGTCACGTTAGCGGCATATTGGGCAGTGGAATACTTATATGTGATACTGCTTGGTACACAATCCGTCATTTATCTTAAATATAAACAATACTAAGAACTGAAATTTATGATGAACAAGATATATCCCCGTAAAGGTGACACGCAAACCGTTTATTTGAATGCTGTCGTAAAAGACCCGTCTATCGAAATAGGCGACTATACCATTTACAATGATTTTGTTTCAGACCCGTGTCTGTTTGAGCAAAATAACGTATTGTATCATTATCCCATTAACCATGAACGGCTGATAATTGGAAAGTTCTGTTCTATTGCTTGCGGCGTAAAATTTCTGTTCAACTGTGCCAACCATACCCTAAAATCTTTATCCACTTACACATTTCCGCTGTTTTATGAAGATTGGGAATTGGATAAGGCAAATGTGGCTTCCGCTTGGGACAACAAAGGCGACATCGTAATAGGCAATGACGTATGGATAGGCTATGAAGCCGTTATTATGGCTGGTGTCCATATCGGTGACGGGGCTATTGTTGGTACAAGGGCGGTTGTGACGAAAGATGTGCCGCCCTATACCATTGTGGGTGGTGTCCCTGCCAAAGAGATACGAAAGCGGTTCAGTCCTGATATAATAGAACAGATGCAGGCTTTGAAATGGTGGGATTGGTCGGTAGATAAGATACGGGAGTTTTTGCCTTATCTGAAAGATGGACGTTGGGATAAATTACAGGCAGTATGAAATCTATTAAGAATCTAATTTCACTCGGCTATTTGCTGATGGCATTATTGGTTATCGGCATAATGTATATTTGGTATAAAGAATGGTGCGATTTAGAGAAATTGGAAGTTCAGAATCGTCATATAGATACTTTTCGCCAAGAATCGCACGAAATATTTGTTCTTCTTATTGAACTTTCTTTATCAGGCGAGACAGTATTGGAGTGGGAATATGCAGATTTGGAACATTACCATTATCAACGCATGGCAATGGACAGTATGCTATGCCGTTTCAAAACGATTTATCCGACAGAGCGCATAGACAGTGTACGCTATCTTCTCGAAGATAAGGAACGACAAATGCATCAAATCGTGCAGGTACTTGAACAGCAACAAGCCATCAATGATAAGATCACTCGTCAAGTACCCGTAATCGTACAGAAAAGTGTGCAGGAACAACCGCAAAAACCGAAGCGGAAAAGATTTCTCGGCATATTCGGCAAGAAAGAAAAGCCAAAGCCAACCGTGACCACAACAATGCTCCGTTCCCTCGACCGGGACATGATAGCCAAGCAACGGGCGCAAAGCCGCCGTCTGTCGGAACACACCGACAACCTTGTGGCACGAAACGCGAAACTTAACCGGCAACTGCACGGATTTATACGCCAGATGGATAAAAAGGTGCAAGCCGATCTGCAAAAACGGGAAGCCGAGATAACCGCCATGAGGGAACAGTCGTTTATGCAGATAGGTAGCCTGACAGGATTCGTCTTCCTTCTGCTGGTAATATCATATATCATCATACACCGTAATGCCAACCGAATCAAACGGTACAAACAGAAAACGACTGATTTAATAGGACAGTTGCAACAGTCGGTAGAGCAAAACGAGGCTCTGATAGCCTCCCGCAAGAAAGCCGTGCATACTATCACGCATGAACTGCGCACGCCGCTGACAGCGATAACGGGTTATGCCGGACTGGTGGAAAAAGAGAATGACATAGAACGAATCGGGCGTTATATTTGTAACATCCGGCAATCTTCTGACCGTATGCGCGAAATGCTCAACACCTTGCTGAGTTTCTTCCGTCTGGACAACGGCAAGGAGCAGCCGAACATTTCTCCTTGCCGGATTTCGGCAATCACGCACATTCTTGAAACGGAGTTTACGCCCATCGCCATGAACAAGGGGCTGGCTCTGACCATAACCAATCAAACGGATACAGTTGTCTTGACCGATAAGGAACGTATCCTGCAAATAGGCAACAACCTGCTATCGAACGCCATCAAGTTCACGGAAAACGGCGGAGTCTCTCTGACAATGGATTACAATAACGGTGCTCTGAAACTCATTGTCGAAGATACGGGTACAGGCATGACCGATGAGGAACAGCAACGGGTGTTCGGCGCGTTTGAACGTCTGTCAAACGCCACCGCAAAAGACGGCTTCGGTCTGGGACTTTCCATCGTACAGCGTATTGTGACAATGCTCGGCGGTACAATCCGGCTGAAAAGCGAAAAAGGCAAGGGAAGTCACATCAAAGTGGAAATACCCATGCAGACAGCCGAAGAACTGCCGGAACAGATAAATCAAATACGGATTCATCATAACCATACATTCCACGATGTGATAGCCATTGACAATGACGAGGTATTACTCCTTATGCTGAAAGAAATGTATGCCCAAGAAGGAGTACACTGTGACATCTGCACCGATGTAGCGGAGCTGATGGAATTGATACGGAAAAAGGAATACGTCCTGTTGCTTACTGACCTGAATATGCCGGATATAAACGGCTTCGAGTTGTTGGAACTGCTGCGCACCTCCAATGTGGGCAATTCAAAGACTATCCCGGTAGTCGTGACCACCGCTTCGGGCAGTTGCAGCAAGGAGGAACTTATGGAACGTGGTTTCTCCGGTTGCCTGCTCAAACCGTTCTCCATATCGGAACTGATGGAGGTTTCAGACAAATGCGCCATGAAAGGCAACCGGAATGAAAAGCCGGATTTCACCTCCCTGCTGTCCTACGGCAATGAAGCCGTCATGCTGGAGAAACTGATAACGGAAACCGAAAAGGAAATGCAGGCGGTCAGGGATGCGGAGCAACGGAAAGACCTTCAGGAACTGAACGCCCTGACACATCACCTGCGAAGTTCATGGGAGATACTCCGTGCAGACCAACCGTTAAGGGAACTATACAAATTGCTTCATAGCAAAGGTACATCAAATAACGAGGCTATCCATAATGCTGTAAAAGCTGTGCTGGATAAGGGTTCGGAAATCATCCGGCTGGCAAAAGAAGAAAGGAGAAAATACGAAAATGGATAATACAAAAATCATCGTGGTGGAGGACAACATCGTGTATTGCGAGTTTGTCTGCAACCTGCTGGCACGCAAGGGATTCCGTACCGTGCAGGCTTTTCACCTCTCGACCGCGAAGAAATATCTGCAACAAGCCGCAGACGGGGACATCGTTGTTTCCGACCTGCGCCTGCCCGACGGCAACGGTATCGACCTGCTGCGCTGGATGCGCAAGGAGGGCAGGATGCAGCCGTTCATCATCATGACCGACTATGCCGAAGTGCATACGGCGGTTGAAAGCATGAAACTCGGTTCGCTGGACTACATACCCAAACAACTCGTGGAGGACAAACTCGTGCCTCTGCTCCGTACCATACTGAAAGAGCGGAATATCGGGCGAAGCCGTATGCCCCTGTTCTCGCGTGACGGCTCGGCGTTCCAAGCCATCATGAAGCGGATAAGGCTGGTAGCCCCCACCGACATGAGCGTGCTGATATTCGGGGAGAACGGCACGGGCAAGGAGCATATCGCCCACTTGCTGCACGACAAGGGCAAGCGGGCAGGAAAGCCGTTTGTGGCTGTGGACTGCGGTTCGCTCACCAAAGAACTTGCGCCGTCGGCTTTCTTCGGACACGTCAGAGGGGCGTTCACGGGTGCGGACAGCACCAAGAAAGGTTATTTCCACGAGGCGGAAGGCGGTACGCTGTTCTTGGACGAGGTAGGCAACCTCGCACCGGAAACCCAGCAGATGCTTCTGCGAGCCATACAGGAACGGAGATACCGTCCGGTAGGTGACAAATCTGACCGTAGTTTCAATGTCCGCATCATCGCCGCCACCAACGAGGATCTGGAGAAGGCGGTCCATGAAAAGCGTTTCCGGCAGGACTTGTTGTACCGTTTGCATGACTTCAAGATAACCGTCCCGCCGTTGCGCGACTGTCAGGAGGACGTCATGCCGCTGGCAGAGTTCTTCCGTGAAATTGCGAACCGGGAACTGGAGTGTGATGTCATCGGATTTGACGGAGAAGCCCGCAAGACATTGCTGACCCATGCGTGGCCGGGCAATGTACGCGAGCTTCGTCAGAAAATCATGGGCGCGGTGTTGCAGGCACAGACGGGTCTTGTCACGAAAGAGCATCTGGAACTTGCCGTGACGAGGGCGACCTCACCTGTCAGCTTCGCCCTGCGCAGCGATGCGGAAGACAAGGAGCGTGTCTTACGCGCGTTGAAGCAGGCGAACGGTAACCGCAAGGTTGCCGCCGAACTGCTCGGGATAGGACGTACGACACTGTACAACAAACTGAAAGAATATGGATTGAAGTATAAATTTCAGCAACCATAGCCGGTAATTCGCTGAATTTGTATGATTTTGATTATCAGAATTTGGTTAATTCTCAAAATAATATTATCTTCGTATTGAGCTGTTTGAAATGATTGGGAATCATGCAAAATGATGAAGACAGGTGGTTTCTAAACCATTACCTATATCTCTATTATTAGCTTGTAATTTATTGATATCAATCATACATTAGTTAGTGCAACAAATGTGAAACAGCAAAATGTAAACAAATATATTAAATCCAATTTTTTCAGAATTCTCTTGTTTTTTGGAAGAGGAACAATGCAAGTGTCACAAGACGTTTTTCGTTTTGTCCCATTACAAAACTTTACAGATGAATCTTATATTGATTGGAGCAAAAGTATTTCTGAGATAGATACACAACTCTATGCTAAATACAAACTATCAGATGAAGAGATTTCATTCATTGAATCAATGACAAAATAATATAATATCATTTTATCAAGAATAAAGCTATGATAGAGAATGTCATAATGCTAAATAGAAAGATTTACCCCTGCTCAGGTAACTGTAGCAGAGGCAAATTCCTAAAAAAGGACTCCTCTCTCTTATTCATTACAAAATATAAAAATAGTAAATCACAATAGTATAATTTTAGCGTTCACTTTAAAGTGAACGCCATTTTTTAATCACCTTTTTTGTGATTGTGAGGTTTAAGAGATGGCGTATTGCCAGGAGTCTTCTTATTATCCCTTTGCCTTCTGTCTGGTTTACCTGTTGACACGGCAATTCTTTTAGGACCAGGTTTTATGCCCATAATCATTAAAATAAAGTGACGGCTCGGCTTTTTTTACAATATTACTTGCATACTTTTAAACGAATTATTACTTTTGCAGCCTATTAATGTTATACTCATTACCTATAGCCATCGTTCTTCAGGGATAATAATTCGCCTTGTTGGTTATCGCTTTGCTATATAACGATAACAACATTAATTGTTTTGATGATTTGAAAGTTCTAGCAGGTTTGACATACCTGCCAAAACTTTCATCATTAAAAATTAAGCGTATTGGATTAGTCTCCAAGTTACCGCTTTACCACAGTAGGGAGGCATTGTGTTGCCTTTCGCAATAGGTGCCGTCGTTGTAGGAAAGCCATCAACTTTCCAAACACCACTTACTGGACATTTTTCTCCTGTTTTTGCTGTCATATTATATATGATTTAGTGAATATTTGTAGGCACCTGACCAGCCATACTTGGCCACTTATTTAAAGGATAAGTATCCTCCAAGTAGAACTTGGTATAAACATCTTCCAAGACTCCCCCCTTGGAAGATGTTTTCGTTTGCAAATATATGACTTTTTTTCAATATTACAAACAGTTTACCGAAAAAAACTCAACTACAGGCAATATATTATCATATATCCAGCCTTTCGACCCTATTAATTACTGAATTTCTCTACAATAAACAACACAGAAAAAAACACAAAATAAGAAAAGACCTCCTGATAAATAAAAACGAGTTAATATGTTCCTTGCAGCCCGGTACTTATTGTTCCTACCCGGTTTTAGAGTAGAAAACCTTAAGGATGATAGCAAGAAACGCCTTTAGAACACCTAGATTGTAATAGACCGACTTGTGTAACAAACTTTAAATCAAATATTGTCCTCACTATACAAGCGTCAGTTTCCGAAAACAAATTACGGTTATCCCCAAAGGGGGGCGTGATGCTCTGCGGAGAACACAAAAGATAGTGGATGAAGATAAGTACGTAGTTGACTTCGACCTCGAACGCTTCTTTGACATGGTAAGTCATAGTAAACTAATAAAAATACTCAGTCGCGGCGTAAAATATGGAAAGGTGTAATAAATCTGATACACAAATATCTGCGTAGTGACATAATAAACGAAGAATTGTTCGAAATGAGCACCCAAGAGAGTCCCCCAAGAGGTTCTTTAAGTCCTCTACTGGGGAATATCATACCAATGAACTGGATAGGAACCTGAAAGATGTGAACATCCTATTACTTTATTAAGCAAACGCTGCGCTGATATTCAGTAAATCCAAACGTAGTGTCCAATGTGTAAAGGAGTCAATAACTCGGTTCATAGAAAGCAAACTCTTCCTTAAAGTGAACCGTAAAAAGATTGTTATATCGTATGTAAGAAAAGTAGAGTTCTTGGAATATCCTTTTTATGTAATGAGGAGAGAATGCCTTCCGAGTATACATCTTTAATTAAGATGAAAGCCAAACTCAAAGAGTTACCAAGTCTGTAATGGGGTACGAAATTAGGAAGTAGAAGCTCATTATATAAGAGTATAGATTGAATATTATATCTTACATAGATAAAACGTCTCGGTATTGATGCAAACGAATGGTTAAGGCACTGGATATGTATGTGCACTTGGAAATGCATGGAAGAAAGTCAAGGCAAAAGTTACGCTTCTAAAGAAACGCAGTGTTCTTGACTGGTAAGCACATCGGAGAGAAACACTCCCTTGGTTATTGGCATGCAACACACAGTCAATTGCTTCTAATGACAAGTTGCGTAGGATTAGTTTGTGGAACTAATTGACTACTACCTCAAAATAGAAATCGCTGTATACCGAACAGTGCGTACGAAAGATAGTTTTCGAAATCAGAAAACAAAAGTAGAAAAAAACATATCGAGAACTTGCTTCCAAACAGACCTTTAAGGTGTTATTAGTTTTTATTGATTACAAATTGATTTCGCTTTTTTGATTAACATATGGATTTACCGGATGACGATACCAAACTATCTCATAGCAATAGTTTTGTACATTCTCAACAGTTCTTCAAATAATGCTTCATCCATTTTGGGTAACTGCTCATATACATTCATTTTGCTTACATAATGATGTAAACTAGAATTCTTATGCAGTAATGATAAATTAATAGATTGAACATGAGCAGAAGCAATGCCATCCTTTACCAAAAAACGGATAGAATCTCTTCTTATAATATCAAAATCCAATAAACTATAATCTTGAGTTGATATTATTAGTTGAGCATTTTGTGCCGCCCCTAAAAAAAATTTCAGTAGCTGATTCAACGTATTTCTTTGAACTCCACTACTATAATCATCTAAAATTATCGTTTTCTCTTTTCTAATAGCCTCATCTAATACAATTAAAAATCGAAGTATCTCCTTAGTGCCATCAGATTGTTCTGATAGCGGCAAACGCCCTCTTCTATTTCCTGTTTTTTTATCCAAACGATGAAACGTATTCACAATGTGTTTTTCCTCATCCATCCTAAACAGCATTCTTAACTCTGCTTCTTGTTTGTCTGACAATGACTTTAGTTTTTGCAATAACTCAGCAGGATACTCTACATCAATTTTCAATTTCTCATATGACATTATATTAGTATCTACAGATTTTAAAAACGAACAAATGACATTTTTTAATTGTTTGCTATTTTCTGTTTTATCATCAGGAAGTTCTTCATTTAAATCAACATCTTCTAAATTAACAATTTCAAAACCTTCCATAAAAAATAACAAATGTGAATTTAGCAACGCATGAGAAATATTCGTTTTAATAATAGTACTAAATACTGAATTATTTTTCAATAACGAACTGCTGATAATATAATTCTCATTATCACTAATTTGTATTTTATCTGTAAAGTCAACTTTTACGATGTCACTAACCTTATCATACCAACGATGAAATAGATTGATATTAGTTTTGGTTCGTAATTCATCTAAAATCTCCTCATATATAGCATATTTATCCCATTTAATACTATATAAATACCGTGAATCATTAATATGATATACTATCTCTATTTCAGATGGCTTGTTTAAACATTCTTCGTCAAAAGCAAATGGCCTATAACGCAAAGATTCATCTTTACGTTCACGAATTTGGCCAATAAGATACTGTAATGCATCAAATGCGCTCAGAATTTTACTCTTTCCAGCACCATTATTCCCTAATAAAAATACTAGTTTTAAGATATTTATCTTGTTTTGAGTCGTAAACCCACAAAAATTATTATCCAACATTCTATTACGCTCTTTTTTCGCCGTAAATAGAATTGTTGTACGCTCCTTAAAGCAATAAAAGTTTGTGACAGTTAATGATTCAATCATAAGATATACTTTTTTATATGTGCAAAGATAATCATTTTCGAGCAACCATGCAACACAAACAGAAAAAAACTCAAGAAAATATTCTTAAAAGGCTCTATGTTGTATTTTTTCGGTTACTAATTTGCCAATTCGATTAAGTTTATTACTTTTGTGTTACGAAATCATCCGCTGTAATGATAAGCAAAACACAGCAAGTCACTGGTGGAGCAAACGGAGGAGATTACAGTTGAGTAGCTTTTGAAAATTAGTGATATTCAGCCACTTGGAAACAAATTACGATTTCTGGTGGCACCACTTTGAAGAAAAAAAGGCAGTAAAATCCTGATTTCCAAACGGAATCAGGATTTTTTGTTTTCTCACAAAACGCAAATACAACAATATAGACTGGATGACGAGGTATACGAGCTTAGGGATCAGGAACAATGAACATCCTGTTCTTCATTCTGAAGACAAAACTTCTCCTGAAACGGGTATTCGGAAAAGAGACGGAAATGCGTACCCTGCTCGGTACAATGAACGAAGAAATAGAAAAAATGAAAAAGGCAGTAAACATAGATTATGCGCCTGTAACTTTAGACAAGTCGGACAAAAAAGTAGGTTTATCATTTTTATAGACGATATGTTTGGAAAGGAATAAACCGCTGATAATTTCCATTATATCAATCAGATTTGTTTTGTCTGCCAAATAAAGAGGGGAAAAAGGTTGTTTGTTAAAGTGTGATTTGAATTGCTCCGGGTACTTGATACGCCATTCCACAAGGCGTATTTCATTGTTCAGTAGCCCAATCGCTTCATCAATGGGATACAAATAAGGCATTTTTTTCTTGCTCAAACCGTACATGATACGATTTAAGTCTATGTAATCCGAATGAAAAATAGCGTAATAAAACGCTATTATCCTGTTCGCTGATACTGAAATCAGCCAAATAAATAGCCAATTCCTCAATAGCTTCCATAAACTCTGATACCGAAAACTTTACGTTGTGAGCATTCCGATAATAATCGAAAGAAACTCAAATCTGATATTTTGTTCATACAATAGAAATACTAAATGTTTTTTTATTAAGCACATATATTTGTCATCCCATTAAATAGCATTCAAGTGAAGCTATTGAATAAAAAACATTCCCAGCATTGTGAGCTTCTAATTTTTGTGCATCTAAGCAAGAAGTTATCCATGAAGCAGATAAACATCGTATTCCAACTTCCCTACAAGACACAATATCTGAAACTGTATCACCTATATATATCATTTCATCCGGTTGTAATTTATAATCTGCGAGCAGTTCCCTAAAATTCTCTGCTTTATTATTTTTGAAAGGATTTCCAGTTTTTACTTTATCAAAACACGTGTCCATATTAAATTGACGTAATGTTATCGCACAGCTCTTTTCTCCTTTTCCTGTAACCAAAGCAATAAGAATAGATTTCTTTTTTAACTTCTCAATCAGTTCTGTTATACCGTCGAAAGGACGAGGGCACATTATATGCATTTGTTCGTATATCACGTAGAAGTCATCCAAAGCATTTTCCCAATTATAACCAACAAGTTTTTTTATCATCCCTTTTTCATTTAGTCCAAAAGTTTCTAAAATATCATTTTCGGATACATCATTAAGAGTAACATAGGGAGTTACTGCCTTTTTTAAGGCTTTGAGGCACATGGGAATTGTATCTCCGATTGTACCGTCTAAGTCAAAGGCTACTAATTTAATCATAACCTTACATTTGATTGATTTTCCGTATCACCCGGCAAGGATTTCCTACCGCCAAGCTATTTGCCGGAATATCTTTGGTTACAACACTTCCTGCACCAATCACACATTTTTGCCCTATTGTCACTCCCGGTAAAATAATTACTCCACCGCCAATCCAGCAGCCATCCTCTATCATGACAGGGAGGGCAAAAGTTCGACGGACATACTTACAGCCATCCGGGGTTTCTGTCAATACAAGTCGTTCATTAAACTCTACCGGGTGAGTTGCCGTATAGATTTGTACATTAGGTGCTACCAGCACATTGTTCCCTATGGTAATCTTATTGCAATCGACAAATGTACAACCAGTATTTACGGTGACATTATCACCGATATGTATATTGCATCCATAATCACATATAAACGAATGACCGACAGAAACATTTGCGCCTATACTTCCAAACATTTCCTTTAGTACGGCATATTTTTCAGTCTTTTGTTCATACGGCAAAGAATTATATTTCATCAACAAGTGATGAGCTTTACTTTTCAAATCCATAAAAAACGGGTCGTGGCAATCATACCATTCACCTGCCAAACATTTTTCCATTTCAGTTTTCATAAGCTATAATTTTAAATATATTGCAAAGTTATACCGATTTTTCGGCTAATTTTAGGTATTATTTTTCGTTATTTTGGTATTAATCCGTTTTTTAGGGCTATATTTATGGCATGAAAAGAGAAAACCTACATCAACCATTCGAAATTAGTTTTAGCGAGCTTGACGAATCCTTGCTAAAAGAGCATGAACATACCTTTTTTGAATTAGTATATATTCTTTCAGGAACAGGCATCCAATGGATTAACAACAATATGTTTCCTTATCATGACGGACATTTGTTTATGATTACTCCCGGAGATACACATTCTTTCGAAATCCATACAACAACTAAGTTTGTCGACATCAAGTTTAACGACATATATATACATTCTTCTGTTTTCGGTGCTGAAAATATCCAAAGACTGGAGTTTATTCTTCAACATGCTAATCATCAACCCGGTTGTATACTAAGAAATAAAGTAGATAAGCTATTGGTGAAACCCATGATTGAAGCGATTATCAGGGAATATATTAACCGAAATTTATACAGCAAGGAGATTATAACACAAATAATTAATACGATTATTATTGTGGTAGCACGCAATATCGCAATGTTCTTGCCTGAACAGGTGGATGAATGCTCTGAGGACAAATCGCTTGACATATTGCAGTATATTCAAGCAAACATCTATAAAACAGGTAAAATCAGAGCAAAAGATATAAGCCAACATTTTGGCATTTCGGAGAATTATTTAGGACGATATATCAAAAAACATACTAATGAAACTATGCAGCAATACATTTTAAACTACAAACTAAAGTTAGTAGAAAATAGATTATTACATAGTCAAATGAGAATTTGTGAAATCGTTGAAGAATTGGGATTTACCGATGAGAGCCATCTTAATAAGTTTTTCAAAAAGTATAGAGGATGCAGCCCCTCTAATTTCAGAAAGAACAATTTGAAGTAAACCATATACATATCCTTGTTTTTAGAGTTATTAAAACAATAGAAATGACTATTTTTGCATTATATTTATAGATGTCTATGACAAATACAGAAACCATACAATCACTTATCGATAGCGGAGAAGGCTATAATGTAGAGTTTAAAGTTCGTGTACCTTCAATAGTTCGTGAACTAACAGAGGAAATTTGCGCTTTCGCTAATGCTGACGGAGGATATTTGCTTATCGGCGTAGATGATAACGGACAGATTATTGGTACAGGTTTGGAAAATGATAAACGTTCAGCCATTCAAGGCTCTATCAGTGAAATATCTCCAGCTCTCCATTGTGATATGTATGCGGTAAATATCGAGGATAAGACAGTTTGGGTAATTGATGTTCCATCAGGGAAAGATAAACCTTATATATTTTCTGGTTCTATCTTTGTGCGTGAGGGAGCAAACTCACAGAAACTTCGTACTGTCGAAGAAATGCGCAGTTTCTTTCAGGAATGCAACAAAATATTTTTTGATGCTATCCCTTGTTCGTGGTTCAACATTTACACAGATGCAGATGAACAAGCGATAAAAGACTTTCGCACGGAAGCAAAGCTAAGTCCATCGACTGCCAACAAACAGATATTTGAGAATTTGGAACTGTTTACGGATAACGGAGTAGCCAAGAATGGAGCAGCCATGTTCTTTGGGAAACAACCTGAACGAAAGTTTCCACACGCAGTAACAAGATGTGTCCTTTTCAAAGGAACAACCAAAGTATATATCATTGATGATAAAACCTTTGGCGGTCCACTATACCAACAATATTTGCAGGCTATGGCATGGCTAGAAAGTAAACTGCAAGTAGCTTATAAAATTGAGGGAGCAGGACCAAGAGAAGAAATTTGGGAAATTCCTCTTACTGTGTTTAAAGAAGCCATTATTAACGCTCTCTCACATCGTGATTATTACGAACAGGGAGCAACCATTACAATAGAAATGTTTGATGACCGGGTAGAGGTTTCTAATCCCGGAGGGCTTTTGCCTATCGTAGCTAAAGATTTCGGACACAAGAGCATGACACGCAACCCATTAATCTTTGGATTGTTTACCCGTATGCATTTGGTTGAAAGAGTGGCATCCGGCATTCCTCGTATGCAGGAAGCCATGAGGGAAGCGAATCTGCCTGAACCAGAATTTCATACGGACGGGATGTTTACGGTTATATTCAAAAGAGGTATCAGTATCAAGAATGATACTGTAAATGATACTGTAAATGATACTGTAAACTCAAAAGAACAAGAAGTACTAAATATCATCAAGCAATATCCGGGACTTAATTCGTCTAAAATTGCAAGATTAATAGGCAAAAGTGTTCCGACTGCTAAACGCTACTTAAATTCTTTGGTTAGATTAGATTTGATAGAGTTTAGAGGGGCACAGAAAAATGGAGGATATTATTGGAATAGCCCAAAGAGATGAAACACCAAGTAAAAATTATCATCATATTTAGAATTAGTATTTACAAATTTGCCCTATGAAAAATGTCAATATTCTATCTATCATAGAAGCTTATCGAAAACTAAGTAATACACTATTCCAAAAACTTATGAATAGTTACGGAATAATCAGTGGAATAAAAGATTACGAGCTTAATGGTATAGAATCTTTTGTGAATGAATTGTTAAAAATAAAAAATAGCATCACCATTGTTAACAACTATTATTTAGGATATTCAATACCACAAATTGGAAAAGAATTTGATTTACTTAGATTTGGTGATAATTATATTATCAACATAGAAATAAAAACGGAGAGTTCAATAGACAAGATATTCAAACAACAGCAAAAGAATAAATACTACCTCGAGTTCTTGAATAAGGAAATTTATATTTATACCTATATTTTAAATGAAAATAAGCTTTACAAACTCATAAGAAAAGATAGCAATAATGAAATAAAAGAAGCGACTTTTAATGAGTTGTGCAACAAGCTGTTGCTTCAAGAAGTAGTAACATTCAACAATATTGATGATTTATTTAATCCATCCGACTATTTAGTTTCTCCTTTCAATTCTCCTGAAAAATTTATGGCAGAAGGATATTTTCTTACAGTTCAACAAGAACAAATATATAATGAAATCCGAACAAAGTTATCTGACGCAACAACAAAATTCATAGCTTTAACAGGTAGTGCAGGAACAGGCAAAACATTATTGACTTATCATATAGCTAAAGAAAGCATTCGGAAAGGCGAAAAAGTACTTATTTTACATTGTGCTCCACTAAATAGTGGTCACAAAATCTTAATGGAAGAATATGGTTGGAGCATACATATGCCTAAATATGCTCCGAATACGACAGATTTTGACTTAATTATAATTGACGAAGCCCAACGAATGTATCCATATCAATTTGATAAATATATAGAGGAAGTACGCACTTTCAATAAAAAATGCATATTCTCATACGATGAAAACCAATACTTGCGTGATAATGAGAAAAATTACCATACCAAAGAAAGGATTGAAAAAGAATTATCATGTACCCCCTATAAGCTAACAGATAAAATTAGAACAAATAAAGAAATTGCATATTTTATAAGACAACTTTTCAATCTCAAAAAGAATATATCCAACATAGACTATCCCAACATTGAACTTACATATTGCAAAAATTATTTTTCTGCAAAATCATTGCTGCAAGAATTATCGAAGAAAAACTGGAAAGTGCCTAATTACACACCGGGAACACGCTCAACCTTCCATTATGAAGCATACTTATCCGGTGATACAGAATGCGCACATTCTGTAGTTGGTCAAGAGTTCGACAACGTTGTGATAGTCATAGATGACTCTTTTAAATATAATTCTCAAGGAGATTTAATTGCTGATAATACTTATTATTCGCAAAGACAAATGTTATATCAAATAATCACTAGGACAAGAAAAAAACTGCATATTGTAATAATTGACAATGAAGTCATGTTAGATAGATGTATAGATATTCTAAATAAATAATTTCATCGACTTACTAACAAAAATCTAAATTAAAGAATTTAATATCAGAAAATGTACTATCTTCGCATTCAGAAATGCGTACCCAAGATACAAACTGATGTTGAACGGTGCAAAGCTGTGAAAACCTTATTCAAGGGACTTACATCGTAGGAAAGATATAACTTATTGAGAAATAGTGCTATACAAACCGATTTTCGGTTGCTGGTGGCACCACCTTGAAGAAAAAAAGACAGTAAAATCCTGATTTCCGGAATCAGGATTTTTTATTTTCTCACAAAACGCAAAATACGGCAATATAGACTGGATGACGAGGTATACGAGCTTTCCGCTCAATTGTAACTTTATCCGCTTCTGGCCTGCCTCCATATTTGATTAAGTCTTGGAGCAAAACTACTCCTTCCCGATATAAATCCCAATTTGATGCATATTAAAAAAACACTTTATACTTGAAGCATAAAGCTGGATGAATTCATCTTTATAGAGTTCCCGAACATCTTCGGGAGCATCATCAAGAGTATAAGCAGAAAGATTCTTACGCAAAGATTCCATATACCTGCCCACATCTTTTCCTGCGTATAGCTAGCAGGATTTAGTTTGAATACATTTTCTCCGCTAAATGCAAGAAAGCGGTTCTGAAGTTGTTTATCATTCACACATTCTTTCTTTATAAACTCGTCAAATCACCTCTAAGCTTCTACTACAACAAGTCTATTTTAGGCTGCAATATTCTCAAACTTATATAATATACATCTTAATCATCGACGAACGGCAAAAAGTTCAGCTTCAGTTTCCCAAGTACCATCCGGACGTTTTACCATACGTTGCCAACGGAATGAAGTCGTTGTAATTTCTGAAAACACCCACTGTATATTCTTCTCATTAATTTCCGTCTGAACAATCCTGTTTCCTTCTCTTTTTCCTTCCAGTTGTGTAGCCCCTCCTAATTCCGTATATAAAATATCCCATGCCTCTGTATTAGGATTATACATACGTACCGCAGTCGCATAAGCTGCATCCGGTTGATAATCTTTAATCCGTGCCTTACGCGAAGGGCAAATAAACACATCTTGAATTGCAGTCCCTTCCAGCACCCAAGCGAATATCCACTCTCCCTGAACATGTCTTTCGCCTGTTGTACCTTGGTTATCAACCCATTCAAAATCCCATTCACCGACAAACTGTCCATACAGGTTATCTTTTTCCGGTATCAAATTGCTTTTCCCTTTTGACACTAATACATTTATAAATTCTCCCATACTTTATTTACTGACTCTAGATTAGACAAATATAAGATTTATAATTAATAATCACTAATATTAAAGCAATTATCTGTATGCAATATCCATGTCGAAAGCAAACAGATGCATAGTATAAAGCACGGGATTCCCTACTCCCAAACAGATTTTTTATATTACACCCCAAAAACATTTCATTTACAAACTTATTGCAAAAAAAGTATTTGGCCATTAAATCTCAATTATTCAAGAAAGAAGTACCGATAAAAAGTCTTTTTTCCCTATATTTGCTAGGCTGAAAAAAATGTCATTAACTCAATTAATATGAAAAAACTATCGTTTATTATTGTATTTGTATTCCTGTCCATTCTTTTTGTACAGGCACAGCAAGCAAAGTATGTATTTTATTTCATCGGAGATGGAATGGGTGTTAACCAAGTTTTAGGAACAGAGATGTATCGTGGAGAGTTGGAAGGCAAAATTGGTGTGACTCCGTTATTATTCACCCAATTTCCTTATGCAACCATAGCCACTACTTTCTCGGCAACCAACGGAGTGACAGATTCGGCCGCTGCAGGAACAGCACTTGCTACGGGAAACAAAACAAAAAATGGCGCATTAGGTGTGAAAAAGGATCTGGAAACCAAAGTTAACAGTGTTGCTTCTTGGGCAAAAAATAAAGGTTGCCGTGTAGGTATCAGTACCAGTGTCAGCGTAGACCATGCCACACCGGCTGCTTTTTACGCACACCAAGGACAAAGAAGCAGCTATTACAACGTGGGTCTGGATTTGATTGATGCCAACTTCGATTTCTATGCAGGATCAGACTTTTTAGATCCCACCAACAAAAAAGCCGCCGGTTCAAATTCAGAAAGTCTGTACACACTGGTGGACAAAGCCGGATATACCATAGCCCGTGGCTACAAGGACTATCAGAAAAAAGCAAAAAAATCGGACAAACTGATTCTCTTACAACCTGCAACAGCAACAGACAATAGTGCTATCCCCTATGCTATCGATCGAAAAAAAGGCGATATGACTTTAACTGAAATCACCCGTGCCGGAATCAATTTCCTGTCTAAAGATCTATCAAAAGGGTTCTTCCTGATGGTTGAAGGAGGTAAAATAGACTGGGCTTGCCACAGCAACGACGCCGCTACCGTATTCCACGAAGTGATGGATATGGACAATGCCATAAAAGTTGCTTACGAATTCTATGAACAACATCCTGATGAAACCCTGATTGTAGTAACAGCCGACCACGAAACCGGAGGAATCGTTTTAGGAAAAGGTCCGTATACTTTGAACCTGCAAGCTTTAAAATCACAAAAAGTAAGTGAAAGCGGATATACTAAAATTGTAAACGAATTAAGAAAAAAATACAAGAATCAAGTACCTTGGGAAGTTATCAAGCAATCATTGAAGGATAATTTCGGATTTTGGGATAGTATTCAATTGAATGAAAAGCAAGAAGCATCCCTGAAGAAAGTATATGATGAATCATTTAGCGGTAAAGAGATAGATTTAACCAAAAGTGAATATCAACAAGACGAACCTTTGGCAGCTGAGGCCAAAAGAATTCTGGATGACATCGCTCTGGTAGGTTGGACCAGTGGTGGGCACTCTGGAGGTTATGTACCCGTATTCGCTATCGGAGCCGGCGCCCAACTATTCCAAGGTCGCATTGACAATACCGAAATTCCGGTAAAAATAGCAGAAGCTGCTGGTTATCCCAACAATTAATCAAAAGCAAGATAGTGCGACAAACGTTCCAAGTCTTTCTCAGTGAATTCCTCATACAAGGATAACTGGGAAAGACTTTTTAATTTTCCCTTTTTCCTCCTATATTCTATAATTACCTTTGCCTGATAAAAATTCATATAAGGATGAGAGCGAAGTTTGTCAAGCCCGGCCTTATTGGCATTTATCCGATGAATTGGTGCATTTCCGAGTTTAAACCATCTCAACATATCCTCATCTACATAGTTCACTTCCTTCAATTGAGCCATATCATAAAAACCTCCCAAACGTTTCCGGTAAGCCACAATCATGCGTGCAATGCCACTGCCTATTCCCGGAATCTTTTTCAACTCGGTAGTGTCCGCTTCATTCAAATCGACTAAAGTTCCTTCCGGATATTTATAAACCGCCAACGTATCTTTCTCCGCCTTTTTGATAAAGTGCAATGTATCCTGTTTCCGCCGAAAAGCCTCTGATATCTGGATATAAGGTTTTAACATATTAAATTTCTCGGACGACAAGCCATAAACACGAGAGAAATCATCCGCTGTCCTGAATTTACCGCCGGCTCTCCGGTATTGCAAAATAGTATGTGCAATAAAAGGAGGCAATCCACGTTGCAAAAATTCGATGGAATCGGCTGAATTTGGATCAAAAGCAGCCAATACCACCTCTCTTCTTTTAGGCTTATCATAGGAATATCGCAGAGATTCCTTCTCCTCCATCTCATGTACTCCGGCCAGAAAGTTTTTTATTTCTTCTATCCCCTCTTGATCCTGTTCCAAAGACTCTTCCTTTACTGGAAACAGAACCCATATACACATAAATATGAAAAGCAAAGTCAACAAAAAAAGTATAGCTCTGCGTTCGCTTTTCGAAAAATAGAAGAAGTCTTTCCACATTACAATTCTAAATTAGCCCTAATTCATTGATAAAAATCAAAATGATAGCCACAGGTGCCACGTATCTCAACAAGAAGATATACAAATTGAAAAGACCTGCTTTCAGTTTTCCCCCATTGGTCAATTCTTCATAAGAAACGGAACGTTTCAAATACCATCCTACAAAGATACATACCAGCAAGCCACCCAAAGGAAGCATTATTTTTGCAGTGACAAAATCAAGTAAGTCAAAGAATCCCTTATCAAACAGCGTATATTTCTGCATAACTCCCAATGACAAGGAAGAAATGATTCCAATTATAATGCACCCGAAAGTGACCAATCTAGCAGCACGGCCACGAGTTAAATTGAATTCCTCGTGCAGAAAAGCCGTCACCACTTCATGTAGAGAAATAGTAGAAGTCAATGCAGCCAAAGCCAACAAGACATAGAACATCACCGAGAAAATATAAGCTAATATCGGCACACCGCTAAAAGCTTGCTGAAAAACATTAGGCAATGTAATAAAAATTAATGATGGTCCCGCATCCGGCTGGATACCTACAGAAAAGGCCGCCGGAAAAATAATCAATCCGGCCAAGACAGCCACAAAAGTATCAATCACACCGACACTCAGAGCCGTATTTCCCAGTTTGGTTTCTTTCCCAAAATAAGAAGCATAGGTTGAAAGACATCCCATTCCCAAACTCAAGGAAAAGAACGCCTGCCCCATAGCCCCTAAGAAAACATCTCCGTTCACTTTACTGAAATCAGGCTTCAGCAGAAACTCCAAACCTTTTTCCGCATTGGGAAGCGACAATGAGCACCCCACCAAAACTACTATCAGTACAAACAAAACAGGCATCAGCACCTTCGAAGATTTCTCTATTCCATCTTTCACTCCCTTTACTATAACAAAATGGGTGGCCAATAAAAAGATGACCAGCCAGATAAGCGGACGAACAGGGTCCTTCGAAAAACTCTGGAAAGCAACCACAAAATCTTCCGGCTTCTTATCTGCAAAACCATTCATTCCCGCTTCCAATATATATTCCAAAGTCCATCCTGCCACTACCGAATAATATCCTAGAATAAGAAAACCGGCCAAAACCCCCAAATATCCCAACCACTTCCAATGAGTTCCGGGTGCCAAAACCTTATAAGCACGTCCCGTACTTGCTTTTGAATGACGACCTACTGTGAATTCGGCAATCATAATAGGCATTCCCAACATAAAAACACACGCCAAGTATACTAAGATAAATGCCGCACCTCCATGATTTCCCGTTTCATAGGGAAACCTCCATATATTACCAAGTCCTACAGCCGAACCTGCCGCCGCCAGAACAGCCCCAATCTTACTTCCGAAATTTACTCTTTCGCTTTTTTGCATAAAAAACTATCAAATTATTATAAATCAACACTGGTTAGCCTGCAAAAGTATAAAATTAATCGTACTTTTGCGACGAATCACAAAAAAATTAAAGTATGCTATATTATTTTAGAAAATATCCGGTATCCTTGATCATTGTAGCTATCATCTTTTATCTTTCCTTTTTCACTCCTCCTAAAACAGATGTGGAAGAAATCCCCTACATAGACAAAGTAGTGCATATATGCATGTATGGAGGACTCTGTTTCATTTTATGGATAGAATACCTGAGGAATCATAAGGCTATCAATTGGAATCATGTAATATGGGGAGGCATCATAGCTCCTGTAGCTATGAGCGGGTGTATCGAACTGATGCAAGCTTATTGCACAGATACCCGCAGCGGTGACTGGCTGGATTTTCTGGCAAACAGCATTGGAGTCGGACTAGCCGCCTTAATAGGATATTACTTACTTCGCCCCCTTATATGGCGTAAATCCTAAAAAGAAACGCCGACGATTCTTCGCGAACAGTCGGCGTGATGATAAAAGTCAAAGTTATATAATAAAGATAGAGAGTCAACTTAACGGAAATCTTTCAGATCATTCTGCAACCTCTGACGAGTGAAAAAGATACGGCTTTTCACTGTTCCCAACGGAAGTCCCAGTTTTTCGGCAATTTCCCTATATTTAAATCCTGATACATACATAGCAAACGGCACACGGTAATCTTTAGGCAACGCATTCACGATACGATGTATCTCTTTCAAATCATAAGCACCTTCTGTAGAATCGAATCCTGAGTCCTGTGGAAGATTCAAATGGAACAAGTTATCTGTCTGATCGACGAAAGTCTGATCACGCACTGTTTTACGATAATTATTTATAAATATATTACGCATGATGGTGTACATCCATCCTTTAAAATTCGTATCTGGAGTAAACTTCTCTTCGTTGTCCAAAGCTTTAAGTGAAGTTTCCTGCAACAAATCATTAGCCTCTTCTCTGTCAGCTGTCAATTTAAATGCAAAGCGAAATAATTCGGTTTGTATACTTAGTAAATGCTGTGTAAAGTCGACTGTCTTCATATTAATCTATTTTTAAATTGTTATTTTCTGTTTTTGCTTTCTGCTGCAATATTAACGACTTCTCGCAAAAGTCACGACAGAAAAACTAACAACAAAGGGGGTATAAACTATCAAATAACAGTTTTTACCCCCTAAATTAACAGTTAACAGGTGGTTTCGTTTTAACTTTTAATTAGCCGGTATCCCTCCACCGGTTCCAGCATTACCTCCTCCACTTTTCAAATCATCATTATTAATGCTTCGCGCAGCTTTTTTTACCTGAGCCTTCAACTCCCCAAAACGCCAACTGATATTAAATCCATAATAACGCATCGGAATTCTGGTAGCAGTAGAAGAGCAGAAAGTAGGAGTATTGATGTTATTCTTAAAAGTAATATATTTATTAAATAAATTGGACGAGTTAAGAGATATAGTCAGCCTCTTTTCCTTCAAGAAAGAACGACTGAGCCCTATCGCATAATAATAGAAAGAGGAACTTTTACCTTGCAAAGAGATATGCGGAGTACCACCCCCTCCGTTCAGACTCAGACGCAGATCCCAAGGCAGAGTCTGCTGGAAGCTTCCGAAGACATTTCCTTCCCAGCCATGATTCTTTAAATCAAGCCCTGAACTTCTATAATCCACATAAGCTCCCCGTCCATTGATATTAAAGCGGGTTTTAGGAGACATATTCCAGTTCAAGAACAAAGACAAATTAATATTCTTACTTTTTCCTATATTATCATAGGTAGAATTCATCACACCATCTTTTATAAAAGAGTATTGCTCTATACCATTATTGACAAAAGAATAATTAGCACTGACATTTACATTAAATTTCTGCGAGAAACTACCGAAAGTAACACTAAGCGAATGGGCCTTTTCACTTTCCAAATCAGGATTACCGTAACTGATCGCAGTAGGGTTGCTGGTGTCAGTAAACGGATTCAAAAACCAAATACCCGGCCGGCTGATACGCATATTATAAGATGCCCTCAAACTTTGAGTAGGAGCCAATTGGTAAGAGAACATCAAGGATGGAACCAAATCATCAAACTGAGCATCAAACTTCTCATCCTTATTTTTATAATCCGCATCCATAAATGTATGCTCATAGCGAATTCCCGCCTTTCCACCGAGTTTTTTGTACTTCAGCTGATAGCCCAAATAAGCAGCCAGAATATCCTGCTTATGATCATATTGCGTACTCATATCCTGATCATACTTATATTCTCCGGTTTTATCGGCCAGATAATATTTACCATCACTTTTACTTCTACGAAAAATATACTTTATACCAGTTTCAATGCTGTGTATCGAATTTATCGGATTGGTATAGTCCAATTGAGCCGTATGCTCTTGTGTGCTGGCATCATTTTTAAAATATTGGTTTTGCAAAAGATAAGGAACATTCAACGTATCCTCATAATCCGTATTCGCTTCACTGTTATTGGGGGAATGGCTAAAACGATAAGAGAAAGTAAGAAGTTCCCCTTTCTTTTTAAACGAATGCTGATAATCCATGTTGCCCCCCACTTCGCCAAAGCCCGATTCATTATTTCCCAAAGAACCGTAACCGTAAACCGGATTACCGGCATGATTCGTCATCTGGGTATTTCCAATCCTCTTATTCGTAAAATTGCCAGTCATCAGATTCATAGAAAAACTAATCAGATTCAAAGTGTCAATCTCATAACTTCCTTCCAGACTGCCAAATTGAAAATTGCCATAGCTCTTGCTTCTTCGATGCGACTCCAAAAATTTATTTTCCTGAGACGTGAAATCCTCACGATATGAATCTTCAAATCCCTTTTGAGATCCCTGGTAGTTATAAGAATAATTACCGGTAACAGTGAACTTGCCCGACTGCACCGTACCATAACCGCCACCATACACACGCATATTGCTTGCACCACCATTCAATGTCACCGTATATCCTTCCATTCCTGCTCCTACAGTGATAATATTCAAGATGCCCGCCACCCCTTCCGCGTCATATTTAGCCCCAGGCTCGGTGATAACCTCTATAGATTTAATGGAATTGGCCGGCATACTCCGCAATACCTCGGTAGGATTATTGCTCATCATGTTATTCGGCTTGCCATTAACATGCACTTTAAACTTACTGCTACCGTTTACTTGAATTTTATCCTCTCCATCTACAGTCACCAGCGGAACTTTACGGAGCATTTCAAGAGTCGTATTGGTTTTAGAATCCGGATCATCCTCTATACTATACGTCACTTTGTCTATTTCCGCCTTTACCAAAGGTTTCTGCGCTACCACCTCCACTCCTTTCAACATTTCAGTCGCTTCTGCTATCAGAATCTTACCCAAATCAACATTCCTACGATTTGCCGATATCGAGAACTCCTTCTGTACAGGAGACTTTCCTACAGAAGTAAAATGAATGAGATAAGTCCCCGGCACGGCAAGCCGTTCGTCAAACCTGCCGTCCGCTCCTGTCACAGCCAGTTTCACCGGCTTTGCAGGATTGTTCTTCAATGAAATACGGATTGTAGAATACGGTTCCCCTTCATTAGACAAAGAATCTAATAAGACTCCCTTGACTGAGAACTGGCCTTGGACAGCCTTTTGCGCCTTCGCCGTAAATGACAAACTTGCCACAAGCAAGATAATGCCCCATAAAATGTTGTGTTTCATATATCAATAATGAGTTTGTGTTTGTTGCAAAGGTAGGTAAACGATAGCAAGTAGTTTATTTTCAGACGTTAAAGAAGCCTATATATTATCTACCAGCGAGTATAAGGATTCTTCATCAAAAAAGAATTATAATAACGAATATCTCCCGTTACCTCTTTTTCGATGAAATGGGGCTTTTTGAACAATTCGTCCTCACTATTCAATTCCACTTCCGCTACAGTCAAGCCTTCATTCTCACCATAAAACTCATCCACTTCAAAGATATGCTCTCCACTTTTCACCAAATACCGGATTTTATCAATCACCCCAGGCTCACACAGTTTCATCAACTCTTCGGCCTCTTGCAAACTGATCTCCTTCTCCCACTCATAACGACTTGTACCGGAGTCATTGGAAGCCCCTTTGATAGTAAGATACCCTTTATTATCCCGAATACGCACCCGGACAGTTCTTCCACGAGCACTACAGATATAACCTTGCACAATATGACTATGTGCATAAGCCTCTAGTTTATAACTGTCGTCCTTTACTAAAAATTTTCGTTCTATTTCTTGTCCCATAGCGTTTTAATATATAAAAAAGCCCCGCAGAGAATAACCTCAGCAGGACTTCACTATTTATTTTCCGTTTTTATCCATACATGGCATAGCCCACCATAATAACAAGGGCTAATACAATTAATCCGATGAACAGACCTTTTACAATCCTATTTGCTTTCTCTTCTTCCCGCTTACTATAAGCAGCTTTCTTATTCTTTCCCATAAGTATTTCATTTTTAAGATTAAACCATCTCTTTTGAATATCCCAAAAGTACAAAGTTTCTAGAAGAAAACAAATAAATTACGAAGAATTTACTAATTCTCCGAACCGGAAAACTCCATCAAGTATGCCTTGATAAAGCCATCAATCTTTCCATCCATCACTCCGTTCACATCCGAAGTTTGAAAATTAGTACGATGATCCTTCACACGACGGTCATCAAAGACATAACTGCGTATCTGTGATCCCCATTCAATCTTCTTCTTGCCAGCCTCCACCTTGGCCTGTTCTTCCATGCGGTGCTGCAATTCCTTATCATATAAAATTGAACGCAACTGTCTCATCGCATTTTCCTTATTCTTCGGCTGGTCACGGGTTTCAGTATTCTCAATCAAGATTTCCTCTTCCTCACCGGTATACGGATCTTTATATTGATAACGCAGACGTACTCCTGATTCCACCTTGTTCACATTCTGTCCGCCGGCCCCTCCCGAACGGAAAGTATCCCAAGACATACGGGCAGGTTCAATTGTCACTTCAATACTATCATCCACCAACGGCGTTACAAACACAGAAGCAAAAGAAGTCATCCGTTTCCCCTGAGCATTATAAGGAGACACGCGCACCAAGCGGTGGACTCCATTCTCACCTTTCAGATAACCATATGCAAAACTGCCCTCAATATTCATAGTCACCGTCTTGATTCCGGCCTCATCCCCATCCTGAAGGTTAGCCACGCTCACTTTATAGCCATTGGTCTCCGCCCAACGCATATACATACGCATCAGCATGGAAGCCCAATCCTGACTTTCAGTACCACCGGCACCGCAATTAATTTTCAATACACAATCCATTTGGTCGGCCTCCTGGCGAAGCATATTCTTCAGTTCCAATGCCTCCACCGCAGTGACAGCCTTTTGATACGCTGCATCCACTTCTTCTTCGGTAACCAAATCATCTTTACAAAAGTCAAAAGCCAATTCCAGTTCATCTGCCATCGTCTTTACCTCACGGTAACCGTCGATCCATTTTTGCAGATCTTTCACCTTCCTCATTTGTGCTTCTGCTTTCTTGGCATCATCCCAAAAACCGGGCGCCTGCGTACGCAGTTGTTCTTCTTCCACCTGAACCAGTTTATTTTCTATGTCCAGATATCTTTCAAGTGCCGCAGTACGTTCTTTTACGTCTTTCAGTTGCTCTATTGTTATCATCTTGAGAATTTTTGCATTTCAAGGTGCAAAGATAGTGGAAATCTATTCATTTTCCCATTATTCTTCGTACATCTTTTCTATTTCGGCAGCATAGTTCTTGTTCAGCACATTACGTTTTATTTTCAACGTATTGGTCAGCTCACCACGTTCCATACTGAAAGGATGGGGCAACAAGGTAAACCTCTTGATCTGTTCATAATGTGCAAACTGCTGCTGCAGTGTATCAATCCGCTCTTTAAACAAATCGATAATTTCCGGTTTCTGCAACAGTTCCTCCATACTTTCATAGCGAATACCTTTTTTTGCGGCATACTCTTTCACCAGTTTATATTCAGGAATTATCAAAGCAGAAACAAATTTACGTTCATCGGCAATAATAGAAATCTGATCGATATAACGGTCTACCACCAATTTGGCTTCAATGGCTTGAGGAGCGATATACTTCCCGTTTGAAGTTTTAAACAAGTCCTTGATACGCTCTGTAAGGAACAAATGCCCATCTTTTATATAACCCGCATCACCGGTATGGAACCATCCGTCTTCAGTAAACGCTGCTTTCGTAGCAGCTTCCTTTTTATAATAGCCATGAGTGATTCCCTCACCACGTAGCATTATTTCGTTATTCTCCCCTATTCTGACCTGCACATGAGGCATGATACGCCCCACCGAACCAACCACATGGTCATTATCATTCTCACAAGCAACCGTTGCAGTAGATTCCGTCAATCCATAACCCGCTACCATATTAATTCCCACCGACAAAACAAACTCCTGTACAGCCGGCGGAATAGCCGCACCGGCAGTAGGGAAGAAACGCCCGTTTTCAATGCCAATAGTCTTTTTCAACAAGCTATAGATCGTTTTCTCATAAAATTTATATTTCATGTGCAATACAGGCGGAGGAGTCAGCCCTTTGTACACATATTCCAAATTATGTTCACGTCCCACTTTAATAGCATCCAGCATCAACTTCTTTTTCAATCCGGTTGTCTCATTGATTTTTTCTTGCACGCCGGCATACACTTTCTCCCAGAAACGGGGAACACTGCACATAGCCGTAGGACGGATCTCCTTTATTGTCTTCTGGATATCAGCAGGACGCAAGTTGATAGACAAAGTACACCCCATCGAAAGACACCAGCAAGTCCATGCACGCTCAAACACATGAGTAAAAGGAAGGAAATTCATAATCACATCCTGATCACCCAATTGAGGGAAACGTTCATCGTGTGCCGGAATGGCCGCCTCATAGCAAGAATGATGCAACATCACCCCCTTGCTGTCTCCGGTTGTTCCACTGGTATAAAGAATATTGGCAAGATCACCATTACCCGACTCTGAAGTACGCTTGTCTACCTCAGCTTGATGCGGATGCGCCTCGCCCAATTTCAGAAAGTCATCAAAATAAATGGAAGTCTGGTCCCGCTCATCACGTTTTACCTCCTTGTCGAAAATTATAATCTGTTTCAGTTGGCTTCCCAGTTGCATAACCCGGAACGCCACATCATATTGCAACTGTTCACCTACAAAGATATAACGTATTTCGGCATCACCTACCATATAATGTACCTGCGCCTCGGAACTGGTAGCATAAAATGGTACAGTAACAGCCCGTACCCCAAAAGCTCCAAAGTCCACATACAGACATTCCGGTTTATTTTGAGAAAAAACTGCTATATTTTCCTGTATGCCTATACCTAATTCTATCAATGCATTCGAAACTGTTTTTACAGTTGCGGCAAACTGGTTCCAAGAAACCGGAATCCATGTTTCTGTTTTATAATCGCGGTAACGCAACGCTACACGATCACCATATTTCCCTGCCTGACGTTGTATCAGGACAGATAAGAAAGAACTACTCATTCCAAAGATTTATTTTTAATTCATCGGCAAAGTTATCGTTTAATTTGGAATTATCCTCTATAAACAGGCATTAATTTTCCCAACCAGTCAAAGAGTTAGAAGAAATCAGCCGAAAGTTTTAGTTGCATATCTAACTTAATTACCTACTTTTTTCATCACCGTTTACCACGCAAAAATAGTATCTTTGCAACACATTAAATTATTAAAATCAAGATGATTGATATAGAATATTACACTTCCGAAGCAACCACATTGCTGAATTCGTTAATCGGTATCCCCTCATTGAGCCGGGAAGAAGAAGCTGCCGCCGACTTTCTGCAGAACTATATTGAAGAAACAGGTATCATGACCGGTCGTTCGGGCAACAACATTTGGTGTATCAGTCCGATGTTCGACCTCAACAAACCGACTATTTTACTAAATTCCCACATCGATACCGTAAAACCGGTAAACGGATGGCGGAAACATCCTTTCACTCCGAAAGCCGAAAACGGAAAGATTTACGGTTTGGGAAGTAATGACGCCGGCGCCAGTGTAGTATCCTTATTTCAGGTGTACCGCCATCTCTCTACAACCGAGCAGGCATACAATCTGATCTTTCTTGCCTCATGTGAAGAAGAAGTTTCCGGAAAAAACGGAATAGAAAGCGTATTGCCCCAACTACCTCCCATCACTTTGGGCATAGTGGGTGAACCGACAGAAATGCAGCCTGCCATTGCCGAAAAGGGATTGATGGTGCTGGATGTTACCGCATACGGAAAAGCCGGACATGCCGCACGCAATGAAGGAGTGAATGCTATTTACAAAGTACTGGAAGACATTCAGTGGTTCCGTGATTATAAATTCCCGAAGGAATCCTCCCTGCTAGGCCCCGTCAAAATGAGCGTGACACAAATAAATGCCGGCACGCAGCATAATGTCATCCCCGATACTTGTACTTTCGTTGTGGATATCCGCAGTAATGAATGTTACTCTAACGAAGAACTATTCAAAGAAATAAGTGCCCATCTAAAAAGCGAGGCGAAAGCTCGTTCTTTCCGCTTGAACTCATCTCATATCAGTGCCGAGCATCCCTTTGTGAAACGCGCGGTAAAACTAGGACGTGTACCTTTCGGTTCTCCTACTTTGTCCGATCAGGCGTTGATGAAGTTCCCGTCTGTCAAAATCGGTCCGGGAAAGTCCTCCCGTTCACACACGGCTGATGAATATATCATGGTTTCGGAAATTGAGGAAGCGATAAGGCTTTATATCGAGATGCTGGACGGACTGGTGCTGTAAACGACTTACAAAGACGCTATTTCCCCTATAGACAGACCGGTAACCTGTGCAATTACATCAAATGCAATACCGGCCTGTTTCATTTTTTTTGCATTCTTGAAGCATTCTTCCTTACGACCTTGCTCAAGACCTTCTTTAAGACCTTTTTCAATACCCTCTTTAAGACCTTCCTCATGCCCTTTTTTCAACTGGGTGGACATCACGCTGTACCAGTCGCGGAAATTCTTCAAACTTTCCCAATACTCGCCTAATTCCTTAGGATTGAACTTAGCTATCTCGGCAGCCTCGAAAAGTTCCTTGTTCATTGCCGTGCCGAAAAGCAGCTTGAAGCCGAAATCGGCATAAGGGTTGATGTATTTATCCTGTATGCCTTCTGTTCCCATATCTATCCGAGGTTTAATAAGTTATGATACAGGACAAAAGTAATCAATATACTGCAATTCCCCGTCTTAAAAGAAAGATTTAACTATCTATCATTCATAGTATTTTCTAGATAAGGTTTAATAATTCCTCATTATTCCATCTTTCAGCATATTCACTGCTTAAGTCTGCCGTGATACATTCGTGCATATTTTCCCCTTTTTGTAAACCGATAACTCTGATGTCAGGAACAGTTTTAGCATACTTTCTTATTGTGAGTTCCAATAAAATTCCTAAGCTTATCGATTTCATATTAGGCGGATAAAACGGTTCCGCACTTTGAGCGTCATTTAAACAGGAAAAAATAACATCTATTGCCTGTTCCCACGTAATAAAAAACCGGGTAGCTTCAGGATCTGTCAATATAAGCTCCTTCCTATTTTCTAATGCATACTTCCATTTTACCAAAACAGACCCTGTAGAATGCAATACATTTCCATAACGAACTATCCTATAAGCGCAATTCGATCCGTTTATTTGCTCAAAATCCCCAAAAAGATTCTCCATAAGCAATTTAGTAGCCCCATACGTTCCTGAAACTTGAACAGCTTTATCAGTGCTTGTTGCCAGAATAAATTTTATGTTCTGTTCCTCAACAGTTATTTTAAGAAGATTCAACGTACCAAGAATATTAGTCTGAACAGCTTTCAGAGGATGTTCTTTTGCCAAAATGACATCTTTAAACGCAGCCAAATGAAATATCCCATCACAACCATTCAATGCCTTTTTCAATAAAAGATAATCTTCAACGGGGCATGGAAAGATTTGAACGCTTTTAAATTTCCCCCTCAGAGCAATCAGTTTTCCTTCATTCCTGGCTATCGCATGAATAGTATGTCCTTGGGTAATCAACCGTTCTATCAATTTCTCAGCCAAATAACCGGTAGCCCCCGTTACTGCAATGGTTCCCATATTCAAGCTATTTTTTATCATTCATCAACACATCCCTCGCAACATAAGGCTGTGGAGAAAACTCAATAGTCAACACATTCGACTCTCCTAAAGCTGTTAATGTATGGACGCACCCCGGTAAAGTCCGTACCAAATCCCCCTTTTCCCAAATCTCTTCTATTACAGCCTCACTATCATCATGTTTCTGAAAAGTGGCATGCATACGCCCCTGTAAAATAAGCATATATTCCACCTTTCTAAAATGATAATGATTGCCTCTAAGAACCTTTGGGACGAATTGCAAGAATCCTATATATTTAGCGGCTTCCACCGCTGGAATTGAAGCACTCAAAGTAGTATCCTCGCCAATTACAAAACCAGTTCCCGCCTCCAGCAAGCTATAATTTTTCACATCCCCTACGGATTCCACTTTTATCAAATCCCTGACAGTTATTTCATCAAACATTTTTTTTGATTGCTCACGCACGTCAATTTTACATAATCCGGCACGATATTTTAATAAAAACAACTTATGATGAGGAGCAAGGTTCTCCAATCTCAAACACTCATCCATATCCAGCAAGACAAAAGATTCACCTTCCAAAATACGGATATCCGCTGCATCGTCCATCAAATAAGTATGATGAATATATTCCCATCTATCATAGTCTGCTCTATACTCAGACCCCAAATAGGTTATAGAACTAAAATGCACCTTTTGGGATTTCTTGTGTTCAAATTCTTCCTTCAGTTCTCTGATAATGCCATCTAGAGGGGTTTCCTCCTCCTCAAGGTAGCCAGAAACAAGAGAATAATATCCGGAGTACTCTATATCCGGGTTCTCATCTCTTTTTTGCAACAATACTCTATTATCTGTTGTAGTAATAATCACAGTAGTCGAATCCATCATCTTTTTCATCTTCATTATTTTTTAAATTTTCATTCTGTTGTATTTTCACCACACCCACGTGATGAATAATATTTTCCTTATTCAGCATATCAGTATAAATAGCATGGTTTAACACCATAATAAGCAACCAAATAAGAGACAATATGGCAAAAAAAGGTTGGGTGTATGATTTCAGCCATAACTCCCAAGACTTTTTCTCTCTTTTCAAATTAGAAGGAATCTTTGTGAAAAGTTTCACATACTCATCCGGAAAAGCCTTTTCCGCTTCACATAACATATTCTTCCAGTGCTCATGATAACTCCATAATCTCTGCATTACGTAAATAGACCATATTGAAAATGACAATCCGCCAAATGCAATAATAAATGTCAGATATTCAGAAGTTTGACATATAGAGTTAAACAAGACGGTTTCCAATCCGAATAAAGAAACATTTATTCCGAACATAATATTAAAACGGCTCCAGATACCAGCTCCTTCATACTGTAATTGACCAAGAAGGTGAGTATAATGTTCCATTAATTTAGTGTTCTGCAAGGCATCCCTATCATTTACCGCTTTTTTATTATCTACATCCGCATAAAAGTTTATACCGCATCGAACTAATTTCGTCATTATATCAAGAATATATTTTTATAATAAAAAAGGAGAGGATATTCTTCTGTAATCAGATTCATATCCCCTCCTCGCTTGAAGTTATCAAGAAGAAAGCATATCAAATTTAAACTATACTTTCTATCTTAGCCCGAATGTTTACTGTACTTTTCTTGTTACAGTTACCTTGAATGTCTTGGTTACAACACCCCAGTCGTGAGTATAAGTGATGATGAATTGAACATCATGCTCATAAACAGTACCTGTAGGTTCGCCATTCCAAGTAAGGATACCGTTAGCATAGCTGTATTCAGCCTTGTCTGCTTCAGAGATATCAACTTTAACACCTGTAGATTCAGAGTCCTTCTGATACAATGTAGCTGCAATAGGTTCTGCTTTAGCAAGATCATTGGCTCCATCATATACTACCAACTTATTACCAACAGCATCTTTCAAAGTCAAATCTGTCCATTTCTTCTTGTCAGCAGCAACTTTCAAGCCATTAATCAAATCAAAGAGATTAATTTGTTCACCAGTTGCTAATGCAGGATTGTTATACTTCAAGTCAACAACATCAGAGAATGCCAAGATCGGTGTTTGCACAGTCCATTCTTCTGTATCGAAGAGTACACGTTTAGAATCAGTATCACCTGCTGTAATATCGTAAATATCAACTTTCAGTTTGCCAACCTTAGCCAAATCTACACGTGGAGTAAATACAATCTGGTTAGTAGTAGCCCACTTGATATCACCACTCTTCATCATTTCCTGAACATAAGCGTTCTGGTTCTTTGAAGCCATATCAAATTTCACTATAGCATCTTCAGGAACAACATCATACATTTCGTCAAATACCTGAGATTGCATAATGAAGTCTGTGTAATTTGCTCCACTCTTAACCCATTCACCCATGATAATGCGGTTCTTATACTGATCCTTAATCGGACAATCGAATGTATAAGTTACAGAGAAGTCGTTGATTGTAACCTTGAACAGTTTATTCTCATACTTGTTGTAAACACCGTAAGGAGTGTTGATACCATCGGTCATCACCATATCATAGTCACTGTTCCAATCATAGTTATTATATGAATAGATTGACCCCATCAACAAATTAGCCTTCTTGATTTGTTTCTGACCAGCACCTGGTGTCAAAATTAAGAATAAAGAATCTTTATCTGCATTATTTCCACCATTCTTATAGTAGAGAACAGCTTCATTTACAATGGCATTATCTTCAAAATATTTAGCAACTTCAGTTACATCTTGATTTCGTACATTCCAGAAGGAATTGAAACATTGACTAGACTTGTTAGTATAACCTACCAACTTGTTGGCTGTGTCATATTCAGGTATATACAATTGAACAAAAGTAGAATACACCGTATTGTTATATGAAACAACATCACGTCCTTCGATAGCATTTTCAAAGTCACGAACATCCAAAGTGATAACTTGAGATTTTGCACTATTGTAAGTAAATGTGAAGTTGTCTGTAGCGTTCAACGGTTTCAAAGCAACAGTTGAGAAGTTAGGATTAACAGCAGGACGAACTGCTTTGATAAATACTACATTCTTTATCTCATAATCTTTAATTCCTTCTTCTTGAGCCTTAACAGTAGTAGTTACTTCAATAGCTGCATATTCATCAATAGCAGAAGCTTGGTTAGTTGATTTCACAGACAAGACATTATCTTTCAGTTCAAAGATACCTTGATGAGTCTTGATAGTTTGACCCTTAAAAGTGTATTCTTCATTCTGATCCAACAGTCTGAAAGCCTTTTCATAAACAATACCTGTTTCTTTTACCCAAACCTTAGCACTTTGAATATAAACATCAATAGAATCATTTACATTGTAAGTACCTTGATAGTTGAATTTACCAAAATCATATCCATCATAAGCATTCCATCCTTCAGTAATAATCTTCGGATAATTGTTACCTGTTACGGTAGTGGAAGTGAATGCGTTCTTGATATTATCAGTAGTAACATTTGTTCTTCCTACTGTAAAGTAATCAGAAGCAGAAGTGTATTGACCATACATAGTTACATCTAAAGAAGTTGCAACTACTGTTCCTTCACTTATTCCTTCATTAGGTATCATGGCAAGTTTCAATACTCCGTTTGCTAAAGTAGCCGAACCATCCATATATACCAAAGCCGGTTCTACACTACGACTCAATTTGTATGTATCAACGAACGAGAATTTAGCATTGTCCAATGAGAAATCACCCGGATAAACCTTGAAAGAAGCATAAGCAGGGACAGCTGCAAACAATTCATTATCTGTATTATACACATTATAAGCATAACAAACATCATAGGCATCATCAACAGCCTGTTTTCTGTAAACTACAGTCTGCAACCCTTTGAATGCAGAACCTTCCTGCAGCAAAGTATAGTTCTGTCCGTCGATAGTCACGATTACAGTCTTGCTTTCAGCATCTACAGCAATGTTAGGAAATTCATTGTTCTGCTTCAAATCAGTAACTTTGTCACCGATCTTGATGTATTCCACACCATCCACTGTCACCCAAGACACGTTTGAACCGGCAGCTTCACCATCCTGACCTCTGGCCGGAACTTTGTTACCTTCGGTATCTTTCACATCCACCCAAGTAGCACCTTTGTCTGTGCTGACCTGCCAGTAATTGCCTTCCACACGGAATTCAGGGATAACAGTAGTACCGGCTGCTCCATTTGTTCCATTCGTACCATTCTTGATAGTAATTTTGGAACCGTCAGTGAAAACCAGTTCATATCCACCGGTAACCTCATTACATGACTGAACGAATTTACCTGCCTTAATTGCCGAGTCAAGACTTGCAATGGTTTCCTTGACTTCGCTCAATTCCTTGTCGATGCGGTCAATGTCATCATCATAGTCCTTACAAGACACAAATGTTCCTGTCGAGGTCACCATTAAGGCTCCGAACAGGATTGCACTTAAAAACTTTTTGTTCATAATAGAAAAACTTTAAATTTATAAATTTAAAAAACTAAAATTGGTTATACATATTTGGTTCATTATTAATAGCTTAGCTAGTTTACTGCCTGCAAATGATGCCTCCTTCTTTCTTGAGTCTGATATGACAAAGGTGATACCCCGACAATACGGCTGAAAGCAGAGTAGAAAGCACTTTTCGAAGCAAAGCCACAACTGCAAGGCAGCTCAGTCAGCGCACAACGTCGGGAACAGAGAAGTTCTTTGGCATATTCCACACGATACGTGTTCACAAGTTCCTTCAAATTACAACCGAAGTATTTGTTCACCACATTGCTCAGATAGGTCTGGTTTGTTTCAAGCAGTGCACTCAGTTTCTTCAGAGAAAGCGAGGTGTCAAGAAATACCTGACGTATCTCAAGCTGGTACAATATACCTTTATATATATTACAATCCACCTTGCGAATGTCTGTTTCCTTTCCGGCAAACTCCTCTTTCCATTGCCGCTCGGCAGCCTTGAAAAGCAAAGTCTTCTGTCGCTCGGAAGTAGCGGTCGTGCGTTTACGTCTCAGAAATAGATATTCCATCTGCTTTATGTTGTTTTCATTTAATTATACCGCTTCAAAGACCAGATATATTCCATATATAAAAAGGTCTTAAAAACGACATTTTTGTAGATCTCTTGATAAGAGATCTACAAAATGTATTAACACACATTATATCAACATATTACAGAGCTGTTGAAACGAAATAAAGAAGAATATAAATAAATGAGAGAACTATTTTTTTATATAAATTCCTATTTTTTTTGCCAAAAATGTATTAGTTCTCAAAACTTTGCTTATTTTTGCACAGAAAATATATATCTCTTATCAAGAGATATATAAATCGGTTCATGTAAAAGCGAAGCATAACAAACTGAAAAACAGAAGATTTCCTCTTATAAAGAGTTCATGTTAGCTTTAAAAGAAGAAAAGTTCATCCTTTTAACTTTTTTTATTTCATCAAAGAGAAAACCGCCAACCAGCTTTTTTTAAAAGTTCTACTATAAAAGTCCGGGAGCATTTGGGATTATTGTGGAAATAACAATAGATCGGGCCCTGTTGCATAAACCTTTTCTATCTCCTGATTAAACCTTTTTATACGGATGTATTCTATCTCCATAGCCTTTGGAGTTATCTCCATAAGCTTTGGAGTTATCTCCCAAGACTATGGAGTCAACTCCAAAGGCTTGCGGAGATAAAACAGGCAGGAAGAAAACCCTTAACCATACGGCGGGAAAGGGTTAGAGATATGGATAAGATCTTTTAAGGATGAAGCTGACTACAAGGCTACGCATTCCTTACGTAGGAAGGAAAAATCCCCAGACAGCCTTCTTTTAAAAAAAGCGAAACAGCATATGGGCAGGAAGATATACATCTGACTACATGTATGGTATATAGCAACAAGTCGAAATGCTAACGTGAGGGCATATATGCAATCCCCATCCTTACTTTTGCCTGCCATACAAACCATACATAAAATTACGAACGCTCGTACAGGGTATCACAAACAATCGCATGAAATAAAATCCCCACTAAATTTCTGCTGACCCCAAAGCCGGACAAGCCCTCATTTCAGCAGGCTGAAGGATTTATATCCGGATGAAGGAAATAAAGTGAAAATGGTTCATTATAACGAACTGATTAACAATAAATTAGATTAAAATGAAGGATTTGAAGGAAAAAAAAACAGGTTATAGAGCCAAATCTTCTCTATAACCTGCATATACTCAAATCACCTTGAAACATTCAGAGAGTGATATCTTTCATTATCTTTTCTAATGCTCCGGCATTATGGTTCACATAATTTCCGGCAGCTTTCCCTGCTTGTTGCAAATAAGCCTCATCCGACAGGAATTTGTCCATCAACCGTTTAAAATCATCATAACCGGTTACTTCAAAACCGCCTTTCTGCTCCAACAAATGTTGCGCCTCGCGGAATTTCTTGTTGTTAGGTCCGAATATCACAGGAATACCATATACAGCCGCTTCCAGCACATTATGAATTCCAACTCCAAAGCCACCCCCAATATACGAAATCTCACCATATCGGTAAATGGAGGACAGCAGTCCGTAACAGTCGATAATCAAACAATCGGCCTGTGTCACATTTTCTTCCGTAGCCTCGGTATAGCGGATGCACGGACGTTTCACCTTATCTAAAATCTCCCTCAAATGACTGTCGCTCACCACATGAGGAGCAATAACCAGCTTCATCTCAGGATGCTCATTGAAATACTTGATAAAAATATCCTCATCCGGTCCCCATGAGCTGCCTGCAACAAAAGTCAACGAATCACCTTTGAACTTCTCCACCAGCGGAAGCTGCTTGGCTTGATAGCAGATATCCAGCACGCGGTCAAAACGAGTATCGCCCACAACTGTCACATCGGTCACGCCAATTGTCGCCAGCAATTCTTTGGAAACTTCGTTTTGTACAAACAAATGAGCAAAAGTCCTCAGCACCTCACTATATCTCTTCCCATACCAACGGAAAAAAATCTGATTGGGACGGAAAATGGAAGATACGCTATAGGTGGGAATACCTCTCCTATGCAACTCATTCAAGTAATTCTGCCAAAATTCGTACTTGATAAAAAACACCATACAGGGATTAGCCAATTCTACAAACCGACGGACATTACGCGGAGTGTCGAAAGGCAGATAGCAGACAAGATCTGCCCCCTGGTAGTTCTTTCTCACTTCATACCCTGAGGGAGAAAAGAAAGTCTGCAATATTTTATATTCGGGATGCTCCTTACGGATACGTTCTATCAAAGGGCGTCCCTGTTCGAACTCCCCCAATGAAGCTGCATGAAACCAAATATAACGGGCATTTTTGTCTATCTTGTTACGCAAGATATCAAATACTTCCCGGTGTCCTTTCACCATTTTGGCGGGCTTGGCGCTGAACAGGCCGGCAACCTTCACCCCGAATAGATAAATATAGATGACTAGGTTATAAATCATAACTACCGGCTATTACTTGAGCACTTCCACAGCCCGACGAATGCGTCGCAATGTTTCTTCTTTCCCTAAAACGGCTGAAATATCAAACATATGCGGGCCTTTACCTTCGCCTACCAAGGTTAAACGGAAAGCATTCATTATATTACCCAAGTGATAACCTTTATCTTCTATCCATTTCATGACCACAGCCTCCTGATTCTCCAGCGAGAAGTCGTCCAAGGCCTCCAATACGTCCGCCAACTCCAGCATACGTTCGGGAGAGTCCTCTTTCCAACGTTTTTTACGGGTCTTCTCATCATATTCCGTAGGAGCGACGAAGAAGAATTTGCAAGTTTCCCACAAATCCTTGATAAAACTTACACGATCTTTCATCAAGCCTACCACGGTCACCACTTTATCCATAGGAGCTTCAATGCCATGCTCTTTCAAGATCGGCATGAAAAGCCCGGCTACTTCCTCATTGCTTTTCTTCAATATATATTCATGGTTAAACCATTTTCCTTTTTCAAAGTCGAATTTTGCCCCAGCTTTGCTGCAACGATGCAGGTCAAAAAGCTTCACCAGTTCATCCAAGGACATCAGTTCCTGGTCATTTCCCGGATTCCATCCCAACAGGGCAAGGAAATTGATAACAGCTTCGGGCAGGTAACCCGACTCACGATAACCGGAAGACACCTCACCGGTCTTGGGATCGTGCCATTCCAACGGGAAAACAGGGAAGCCAAGACGGTCACCATCACGCTTGCTCAGTTTACCGTTACCATCCGGTTTCAACAACAAGGGAAGATGTGCGAACTCGGGCATGGTATCCGCCCAGCCGAAAGCCCGGTACAGCAGGACATGCAACGGAGCGGAAGGCAACCATTCCTCACCACGGATTACATGGGAAACTTCCATCAAATGGTCGTCCACAATGTTTGCCAAATGATAAGTAGGCAGTTCATCCGCCGATTTATATAAAACTTTATCATCCAAAATGGAAGAATTGATCACTACCTCGCCACGGATAATATCATGTACGTGTACATCTTCATTCGGTTCAATCTTGAAACGTACCACATATTGCTTCCCATCGGCAATCAGTGCATCCACTTCTTCTTTCGGCAGAGTCAAAGAGTTACGCATAGACATACGGGTAGAAGCATCGTACTGGAAATTAGAGATTTCCTGACGTTTGGCGTCCAACTCCGCCGGAGTATCGAAAGCAATATACGCCTTACCGCTGTCAAGCAACACCTGTACATATTTCTTATAAATATCACGACGTTCAGACTGACGGTAGGGGCCGTAGTTACCACCAAAGCTGACTCCTTCGTCGAAGTTTATCCCCAACCACTTAAACGACTCAATGATATATTCTTCCGCACCCGGAACAAAGCGATTTGAGTCGGTATCTTCTATACGGAAAATTAAATCTCCACCATGCTGGCGAGCAAACAGATAGTTATACAAGGCTGTGCGCACACCGCCGATATGCAACGCTCCCGTCGGGCTCGGAGCAAAACGAACTCTTACTTTTCTTTCTGACATTGTTGTTTTATATAAAATACGCCGCAAAATTAATCTAAATTTCCCGATTTTTTCGTATTTTGCGCGCAAAAATATACGATTATGAGAAGTTTCAAGACCAACCAACGGTTTTCATATAAAAATTTGATTTATAAAAGCCTTATTTTCATTGCCACAGTATCAGTGATAGTCTACTTTTTACCCAATGAAGGAAAGTTCAACTATCAATTTGATATAAACAAGCCTTGGAAATACGGACTGTTACAGGCATCATTTGATTTTCCGATTTACAAAAACGACATACAAGTACAAAAGGAACAGGACAGCATCCTGGCAGACTATCAACCTTATTTCCAGATAGACAAGGAAGCCGAAAAAAATGTCCTTTCCAAATTAAGGGAGGATTACAACAAGACCTTACGCCATTCACTTCCGGGCACGGACTATGTACGTTATATTGAACGCACATTAAAGGCACTGTATGAGGACGGAATCATTGCCGGAAATGACTTGAAGCGTATGGAGGAAGACAGTATCATTGCCATACGGCTGGTAGACAAGAATGTAGCTACGAGCCGTTTTATCGACCAATTGTACACCGTGAAGGAAGCCTATGAATATTTGCTGAATGCGGATACCACCCACTACAAAAAGAAGATATTACAACAATGTAATCTGAATGATTACATTACACCTAATCTGGTTTATGATGAAGAAAAGTCCGAGGCGGCGCAAAAAGACCTGCTCTCTAATATTTCATGGGCAAACGGCTTTGTGCTGAACGGACAAAAGATTATTGACCGTGGAGAAATTGTTGATGAGCAAACTTACAACATATTGGAATCCTTACGCAAGGAATGGGAAAAACGTAGCGACTCGGTACAAGAGAAAAGACTGACATTGGCCGGACAAATATTATATGTAGGAATCTTCCTGTTCTGCTTCATGGCCTATCTGGAGTTGTTCCGGGCAGATTATTATGAACGGAAAGGAACACTTACCCTGCTATTTGCGCTGATTGTGTTCTTCCCCGTCCTGTCTTCCATTATGGTGGAACAGAACTTGTCAAGTATTTACGTGGTTCCATTTGCCATGATTCCGATTATAGTCCGTGTTTTCCTTGACTCAAGAACGGCATTCATGGCACATGTCACTATCATTTTGCTTTGCTCCATCACTTTACGTTTTCCACATGAGTTTATCTTGTTACAGGTAGTGGCAGGAATGGTGGCGATCTATAGTTTGAGAGAATTGTCCCAACGGTCGCAATTGTTACGGACGGCTTTGGTTGTATTTATCAGTTACGCTTTATTATATTTTGCTTTCGAGCTGATTCATGAAGATGATTTGACCAAGCTGAATACGCGCATGTACATCTATTTTATGATCAACGGTATCTTACTGCTGTTCGCTTATCCGTTACTGTTCCTTTTGGAGAAAATATTCGGTTTTACTTCAGATGTGACTTTGGTGGAACTGTCAAATATCAACAATAGCTTGCTTCGGGAAATGTCCGAAGTAGCTCCGGGCACTTTCCAACACTCATTGCAGATGGCAAACCTGGCTGCTGCGGCGGCAAACAAGATTGGAGGTAAAAGCCAGCTGGTGCGTACGGGAGCATTATATCATGACATCGGTAAAATGGTGAATCCGGCTTTTTTCACAGAAAACCAGTCGGGAGTCAACCCGCACAAGAGTTTAAGTTATGAACAAAGCGCCCAGGTTATCATCAGTCATATCACCGACGGACTGAAACTGGCGGAAAAGCATAATCTGCCCAAAGTGATCAAAGACTTTATCAGTACCCATCATGGACGGGGACTGACGAAGTATTTCTACATTTCATATAAAAACGAACATCCTGACGAAGAAGTGGATCAGGAAAAGTTCCGCTACCCCGGTCCGAACCCGTTCACCAAGGAACAGGCCGTCCTGATGATGGCCGACTCTGTAGAAGCGGCTTCACGCAGCCTGCCGGAGTACACGGAAGAAAGCATCAGCACACTGGTAGATAAGATTATTGACACACAGGTATCTGAGGGGTATTTCAAAGAATGCCCTATTACGTTCAAGGATATAGCAACAGTCAAAGCACTGTTTAAAGAAAAGCTGAAAACGATGTATCACACCCGAATCAGTTACCCGGAACTAAGGAAGTAAGCAATCCTGCACAAGCATCTTCCAGTATATCAAGCACGTTCTCGAACCCTTGCGCACCGCCATAGTAAGGGTCGGGAACATAGTCTGCCACTTTGGTGCGGCAATAATCCGTCATGCGATGGATTTTCTTTTCCGTTTCCAGATCGGGAGCACGCTCCATCAGGTCCTCTATATTACGGTCGTCCATGCCGATGATCATATCAAAATGATAGAAATCCTCCGTACAGACAGGACGGGAACGATGGGTCAGATTGTAACCGCGGCGGGAAGCATGCATCCGCATACGGCTGTCGGGCAATTCCCCTCTATGATAACTCAGGATTCCGGCAGAATCCACCTCTATCTCGTGTTCCAGTCCTTTTTTCTTTATGAGAGTACGCATCACTTCTTCTGCCGAAGAAGACCTGCAAATGTTACCGAGACAGACAAAAAGTATTCTTTTCATATATAATCTACAAATGAAGGTATTCTTTAAATGATTTCACATCACGGTTCATGATCAGCTCTTCAGGAAACCCGGTAAGCTGCAACAATTCATACAAATTATCGTAACGGGCTATATCAAACGAAATATGCGCGTCACTTCCCAAAATGACCGGAACTTCATATTTCTTGCATAAACGGAGAATGGTGAGGTTGTTCTCACGGGCATTGGGTTTGTTACGGGTGGGTTTTAAAGAACTGTTATTTATTTCCAATAAAGTATGGTGTTCTTTGGCTGCCAATACCATCGGTTCAAAATGTAACGCCGCCGTACCGTCTCCGGGGTGACTGATAATATGAATAAAAGGATTGCTGATAACCTGTACCATTCCATGGGTGTTTTCTTCTATCGTTCCATATTCATAACATAAAGAGTGGATACCCGCAATACGGATATCAAGCATCTTCATATAATCCTCGTCCAAATCGAGGTTTCCTTTACCATCCAGAATATTAATCTCAGCCCCCAACAACAGCTCCACCCCATACATCCGGCGGGGAACCACATGCAAGTTTCTAAAATAAATAGGATGGCAAGTACCGGGAACACCGGGCGAATGTTCCGTTATCCCTAAAACCTTCAATCCCTTATCGGCGGCAGCTTGCGCCATTTCTTGTAAAGTACTGAATGCATGCCCGCTGGCAATGGTATGGGTATGTACGTCTAATTCTATCTTCATCTTTATTTTCGTTTATCTTTTCTATTATCGTCCAGTGCATGGACCGGTTACTGTGGATCTACATCATAATAAACTAACAACGAACGGAAACGTTCATCTTCCAATATGGCACGTTGTACGGCAAGCAGATAATCACGCACTTTCTTTATAGAAGCATTCTGCTCCACTTTCACAATCATTTTTTTTATAAATAAGGTCTGGATACGGGCCACCGGCGGTTTGTCCGGACCCAATACCCTGTCGCCCAATCCGGAACGGAGCTGTGCCGCCATGGTATCCGCCGCCAAATCCAGAATATCCTCTTTGCGGTGTTTCAGATATACATAAATCAAACGATAATAAGGAGGATATTTGAACATCTGCCGTTCTGCCAATTGGTCATAATATAACTGCTCATAGTCATTATGCATCACTTGATGAATAACGGGTAAATCGGGCGATTTGGTCTGAAGGATAACCAGTCCTTGCTTATTTTTACGCCCGGCACGTCCTGCTACTTGGGCCATCAGTTGGAAAGCACGCTCATAGCTCCGGAAATCCGGGAAGTTCAACATCGTATCCGCATTCAGAATCCCCACCACACTGACATGATCAAAGTCCAATCCTTTGGACACCATCTGCGTACCAATCAGGATGTCCGTCTTGCCCTGTTCAAAATCCGCGATAATTTTCTCGTATGCGGTACGGGTACGAGTGGTATCCAAATCCATCCGGGCGACTTTCGCCTCGGGGAATATCAGTTTTATATCATCTTCTATACGCTCTGTACCGAAACCGCGATGCATCAATTCCACTCCGCCACACGCCGGGCAGGAACGGGGAACTTGATAGGTATATCCGCAGTAATGGCAAGTCAGCTGGTTCAGCCCCTTATGATACGTCAGACTCACATCACAGTTCTTGCATTTAGGAACCCAGCCGCAGGTATGACATTCTATCATCGGAGCGAAACCGCGACGGTTCTGAAACAGGATAACCTGCTCCTTACACTCCAATGCCTCTTTTATCTGCTTGACCAGCGCCGGTGAGAAAGGGCCCTGCATCCGCTTCTGATGCGCCAGTTCCTTGATGTCAACCAGTTCTATATGAGGAAGCCGGATATCTTTATATCTTTCTTTCAATTCTACCAAGCCATACTTTCCCGAGGTAGCATTAAAGTAAGTTTCCACACCAGGAGTAGCCGTCCCCAGCAGCACTTTCGCCTTGAACATAGAGGCCAGCATGATGGCTGAGCTACGGGCATGGTAACGTGGGGCGGGGTCTTGCTGTTTATACGTATTCTCGTGTTCCTCATCTATGATGACCAGCCCCAAGTTACGAAAAGGCAGAAAAATAGAGGAACGGACTCCGAGAATCACGTCATAGCTCTTCTCTCCCAACTGTTTCTGCCATATCTCCACCCGTTCAGCGTCCGGAAACTTGGAATGATAAATACCCAGCCGATGTCCGAACACCCTTTTCAAACGCTCAGTTATCTGAGTGGTCAGTGCAATTTCCGGAAGCAAATATAAGACCTGCTTTCCTGTTTTCAGCACCTCCTGAATGAGGTGGATATAAATTTCCGTCTTGCCACTGGATGTAACGCCATGCAGAAGACATACATTTTTCTCTCTGAAGCATTGAAGAATGTTGCCATAAGCCTGTTGCTGCGCAATATTCAGCGGATTAATATCACCGGTATCCGAAATTCCTTTATCCAAACGTCCTATCTCCTGATGATAGACCTCAAAGACTTTCTTTTCGACCAATCCGTTAAAAACGGCCGCAGACCCTCCAGACTTTTCAAGCAGCTCTTTCTTTGTTACTTCCTTTAAAGCATACCCTCTGGCTACCCAACCGGACAATTCCACATACTTCATTAATATCATCAATTGTTTAGGAGCACGTGACAATTCATTGAACAGCCGTTGTAAGTAAGCCTCATCCGCTTCTCCGTTCACCAATCTCACCCTTGCCTCAGTACGCGGTTTGTAATTACGTTTCAGTTCCTCCTTGACAAAGATGGCCTCTTTGTCCAACAAAGACTTGATGACAGTCAACACATTTTTCAGTCCGCTGTTTTTTTCCAACTGGGTTACACACTGTTCTGTATCCCGGCTCAACAAATCCAGAATTTTCTGCTCTTTCTCCGGTAAGGGTGCAGTAGCTTCAAAATCGGGATTATATTCCACCAACGTTTCGCTTTCCAGTTTCATACCCGAAGGGATAGCCGCCTTGTACACATCTCCTAATGTACAAAGATAATATTCCGCCAGCCATTGCCAGAACTCATATTGTTTCGGTAACAGTACCGGAGATGAATCCAGCACTTCAGCTATATCCTTCGTTTCATACCCCTCCGGGGCCGCATAATGTACATTTGTCACTATTGCCGTATAGAACTTTTTCTTTCCAAACGGAACAACCACCCGACAACCAATCTGTACCATCTCTTCCATCTCCTGAGGAAGGGAATAAGTGTATTGGTTGGCAATAGGTAATGGAACTATGACATCTACGAATTTTTTCATGGTGCAAAATTACAAAAAAGGAGGCATTCTTCACTGAATGCCTCCTTTTTATCTTTTATTAAATAAGGTTGTCTAGAACAAGTATGCCAAAGAAACTTGCCAAGTGTTGTTCTTTATATTAACAGAATGGTGTCCATCACCCGATCCACCCTCTGTATAATATTCATAAGTACCAGTCTTGCTCAGAGCAAAATTATAATTAACCCCTAACTGTAAATGACGTATCAATTTAAGACCTGCTCCTACATTGAAACTGGTTGTAGATTTTTTCAATGACAATTCACGCGTCCATATTTTATTGCCAATATTAAAATCAAACTGGGGACCTGCAGCAATATAAGCACCCAACATGCTACCAAGGCCAAAGGACCATTTCAAATTCACAGGAACTGCAAATGTCTTTAACTTCATTGTTTTCTCTCCATCGACCCCTAAGTCTGTCTGAGAATATAAAGCGGCAACATCTGCCCCTATCCCGATAATAGGCAGGGTGAATTCAGCCATCGGACCCACAAAAAAACCAGTCTTATTATCCCCTTTAAAAGCATCCTTTGAAAAACTCAATTTTGAAATATTCAAACCACCTTTTACTCCAAAGTGCAACTGAGCCTGAGCAGGAGCAGCCATCATCAAACATACAGCTACCATTAATACACTAATAATCTTTTTCATGTTTGTCTATTTTTAGTTTACGCCACAAAGATAAACACTTTTTCCATGTATAATGTTCAATCTCCCAGGAAAGTTACATTACGCTTTCCAATCCCCCCTTCCAAGAAGAAATATCAAACAAAAAACGGACAGAATTTTTTATTCTGTCCGCCATGTTCTCTTTCTAATATTCTTCCTCATTAAAAAAGAAATCCTCTTTGCTCGGATAATCCGGCCAAATATCTTCTATACTTTCATAGATTTCGCCTTCATCTTCCATCTCTTGCAAGTTTTCGATTACTTCCAACGGAGCGCCCGAACGCATTGCATAGTCAATCAACTCATCCTTTGTAGCAGGCCAGGGAGCATCCTCTAACTTCGAGGCCAATTCTAATGTCCAGTACATAGTTTTCTTATTTTTTAAGTAAATACTTTTCTTTCGTTCTCTAATTAGCCGCAAAAGTATAATAAATTATTTCATTTGCAACTTTTATCCCAAAAAATTTCATCCGTTTTAGTTAAATGATTTAACTTTCGGGTCAAAATGAATAAATAATCAGATAAACGGTTGACAAATGCTGTTACACGGGCATCTATGTCACATTCTTCAGCCAATGCAAGAATACGTCGCTCGGCACGGCGACACACCGTCCGGCAAATGTGCCCAACGGCTGCTCCACGGTCACCCCCCGGCAGAATAAAAGCATTCAAAGGAGGAAGTTCATTGTCAATTACGTCAATTGCCTGCTCCAACATCCGGATGTCTTCATCCTCTATACGACTTTCCATACGCAACTTGGTCTGTGTCTGATCCGTTGCCAGATACGAACCGACAGAGAATAATTTATTTTGTATACGAAAAATGATTTGTTTATCCTCCTCATCCGTCAAATACGTTTGCAACAATCCCAAATAGGAGTTCAATTCATCCACTGTGCCATAGGCTTCAAGCCGTATATGCGTTTTCGGCACCCGGGTACCACCTACCAATGATGTGGTTCCCTTATCACCTGTTTTGGTGTATATCATGCTTTTCTTCATGGTTCCGGTTATAAAAAATTTACAATATAATGCTGTTTATATCTCGCTTTATCAAAAAAGACCAACCCTATGTCATACAAATCAAAAGTGATACCCGTCGACTCACTGGCTACAATTTGCTCCCACCATTTCCGTTTTTCCCTCGATTCATGAATTCCTCCGACAATAAAGCAACTACGAGGTCCGGCATAAGGAAGTACCAGTTCAAAAACTTCTTTATAAAAAGGAGTATGCCCTATATGCAGACAATCTAATGTATGCACCTCCGCCAGTTTCTCCTCCAGTTGTCGGGAAGTCTTTGCCCAATCCCTGCCTTTCAAGGTGACGGAGTCCATAGTATGACACGCAGCCCGCATATATCCTATGGATGCCCCATTACCAATCCCCACTTCAATCAACGACTTTGGTCTGAAATAATTAACCAACCGGAATAGCAAACGGTTCACTTTCCTTCGATAATGTGGCAAATAAGCAGGAAATCCCCTTTCCTTCAATACCCGATAAGCATAGTAGTGATATTTTTCATAAACAATAGAAGTAATCAGAAAAAAATCAGACGGAGAGTGTACTCCGTAACCACAACGGTGACGGAAGCGACTGCACCAATTCCATATACGATGAAGAAAAAACATATTTCTCAGCTTTATTAAGTAACACAAAGATAAAAGATTACCCGACAATATCGAAATAAAATACTATTTTTGTTGCCCATTAGTTATTAAACCATTTATAAACGATGAAACACACACTCTCTTTTATGGTATGGGCAATACTGGCTATCTTATTGCCTTTACAAATGGCCCAGGCCGCAGCTCCTCCCACTGAATTACAGAAAAGACTTCAAAATCTTCCGGACATCAGTGACATTAAACCAATGCAAAGTGATGCCTATCCGGAGAAATATGTATTCTTCATTAATCAACTATTGGATCCGCATCACCCCGAAGCAGGGAATTTCAAGCAAAGGGTTATTCTCTCGCATGTAGGTTTTGACCGCCCTACCGTACTGGTTACCGAAGGCTATGCCGCCCATTATGCCACCCATCCGCGTTATCAAGAAGAGTTATCCAAATTATTCAACGCCAATCTGGTATTCGTGGAATACCGTTATTTTGGTGAGTCCATGCCGAAGCCCTGCAACTGGGATTATCTCACGGTTGAAAATTCACTGTATGATTTGCATCATGTAACCACGACCTTGAAACAACTATACGATGAGAAATGGATAGCTACCGGAATCAGCAAAGGCGGACAGACTACGATGTTCTACCGCACTTACTTTCCCGATGATGTGGATATCTCCGTACCTTACGTAGCCCCCCTCAACCAATCATTGGAGGACGGCCGTCACGAACCGTTCATTGCCAATAAGGTTTCGACTCCCGAAAACCGTAAACGAGTTGAAAACTTTCAACTGGAAGTACTTAAACGCAAGAGCCGGCTGCTGCCGATGTTCGAAAAATATTGCTCGGATAAAGGATATACCTTCCGCATTCCTATAGCCGAAGTATACGACTTCAATGTATTGGAATACTCATTTGCCCTATGGCAATGGGGAACTCCTGTAAATAAGATTCCGGAAACAAATGCCGATGACCACACGCTATTCAAGCATTTCATGGCTATTTGTGAACCGGATTATTTCTCCGAACAATCTCCCTACCCTTCCTTTAATGTGCAAGCGGCCAAAGAACTGGGGTATTACGGATATGACATCAAACCTTTCAAAAAGTATCTGACGATAAAGAGCAGCCGTGACTATCTTCATAAGGTAATGTTACCGCCCGAACTGTCAAATCTCAAATTTGACAAGACACTATATAATAAGGTGGTAAAATTCCTGAAAGAGAATGATCCCGAAATGATCTATATTTATGGCGGCGATGATCCTTGGACAGCTTCGGGTGTCACTTGGCTGAAGAACAAGAAAAACATAAAAGTTTATGTGTTACCCGGCGGCAGCCATACCACCCGTATCGGCAGGGTTGGCACCGGCACACCAAAAAAAAAAAAATTATTCAAGC